>Ga0209698_10000874_pt1 | contig 34748 bp, 44 predicted proteins | sample LitLauG_LLR_2012_FD_187203 | JGI IMG/M metagenome (GOLD analysis project Ga0209698, IMG submission 187203) | Freshwater sediment microbial communities from Pennsylvania, USA - Little Laurel Run_MetaG_LLR_2012 (SPAdes) (version 2) | ecosystem: Environmental > Aquatic > Freshwater > Creek >... | reverse complement strand
CTTAGCAAAGTTCTCGTCACCATTCATTACCGTTACGATATGTTGTTTCATTTATTGCTCCTCGAATATGTTTGCAAGATCGAAACCAAGCTGACGACACTGTTCAGCGATATCGTCCACATCTAGATCCTTTACCTTGCTCGTCTCCAGGTCGTGCGCGAAGAACTGCAACTGCTCGATGATAAAGTTGAGGCTCTCTATTGCATCGTCTCGTTCACTTTTACTAATCTTCATGTCGTATCTCCTATGTTGTTTACCATTTACTACACCTACAGTATATACTAAAACGCACCAAAGTGCAACTGTTTTTTGCACTTTATTTAAAACATTTATCGAACGATAACTTATTTAAATGAACCTTAAGATATCTTAAGAATCACCGAATACGAATCATTCTTATTCTGAGCTATAAAGTTTCTACTTCTAGTACACTAGTGTACTAAAATAGTTCACTTTTCACTTGATTTCCATCTCGAACGCATATATAATGTATCAAGGAGGTAATACAATGAACATTACTATAGAAGTAGACTGCCAGCAACCAATGGCAGCAATGTGGTTGAAGGATTGTCTAGAGCCAGAGTTTCAAGCAGTATACACTGGTCCATCGCAGATAGAGGTGTCCGGTGAAGCAACAAAACTACTATCAACATTAGCATCAATGAACATAACCAAGCAGGATATACATATTAAGGAGACATATAATGCAAACTGAAGCACAGAAGGCCTACATGGTCGAATATCTAGAACGTAAGCGTGTGAAGCAAACCGAAGAACTTGTTCGTCAACTAGTAGAGGTATTGAACGATACAGAAACTAGTGCCGAAGAACGTGCCACCAACCTCATCGAAACATACAACATCAAGGTATCTAAGATCAAGGTAAAGGTGCGTGACTATCCTACAGATAAGCCGAGGGTAAAGCAGGTAGTTATCGATAGTGAGAATCCACCTGAATCAGCCAACAAGCCACGCGTGAAGGCAACCAAGCCACCGAAGGGTGTCAAGACATTGTCTGGTAAGGAAGTTGACGCACAAGCTGCTGCCATCATCAAGAAGTTAGTCCAAGATGTCAAGGCACGTAACCAAAACGAAGCATTGTCAGGTGACACGAATGAGTAAGGCCGTCGTCATCCTTAGCGGTGGCCTAGATAGCACGGTGTTGACTTATTATGTACGTAATAAGCTTCACCGTGATGTTACCGCTATAAGTTTTGACTATGGACAGAGACAAAGTGTTGAGCTATCATGTGCACGTACAACATGTGACAAGCTAGGTATTCAACATCATGTTATCAGTCTAGGATTCCTACAACCATTACTTGCTAAGGTATGTAGTAACTTAAAGGGAAGCACCATTGATGTTCCTGATGTAGAGGATATCCTTGGTCACCCACAACCAGTCACGTACGTACCAAACCGTAATGCACTTATGCTCAACATGTCAGTTACTATTGCTGAAGCTATTGGTGCTGAAGAAGTATACATCGGACTGCAATGTCACGACTTGTATGGATATTGGGATACTACTCCTGAGTTCCTATCACGTGTAAATGGTGTATTTGACCTTAATCGTGAGCATAAGATTAAGGTTATAGCTCCTTTCATCGATTGGAATAAAGCCAAAGAGATCCAGCTAGGTACTGAGCTAGGTGTACCTTTCGAGGACACTTGGACATGTTATAACCCACAATGGGTAAATACAGACACAGGTGCAGTACAGGTACATGGAATGAAGCCAAAGAAGCAAGTGGCATGTGGTAAGTGTGGTGCATGTGCAGAACGGCTGAAGAACTTCGAACTATGTAATATTGTTGATCCAGTAGAATATAAGGAGTGAGTATGTGCTCGATATTCGGAAGCTATAAACTAGACGAGTTCAAGAAACTAGCACAACTAAACCAAGCAAGAGGTAAGCATGCGTGGTCGTTCACAGAGATTGGTCAGGATGGTGTATTGACACAGGCTGGACCTGGTGAAATGCCAGATGTAACTGGTAGTAAGATAAACCCATATTACCTCGGACATGTGCAGACACCAACCACTACAGATGGTAATAAGTACATACATCCCGCTAGCAACGGAATCTATCACCTGTATCACAATGGTATACTAAGAGATGTTAGTGGTTGGGATACACAATATCTACTAGATGCTATTGTAAGAGATGGATTAGGTGTACTATCTGATATTAACGGTTCGTTTAGTTGCGTACTTTATAGCACGAGAGAACGTAAAGTGTACATGTTTCGTAACTCTAGTGCACCAATGTACATGCTAGGTAGTACTATTAGTTCGGTAAGATTTCCAGGCAGCACAATGACAAGAGCAGGCGTTATCTATTCACTTCGCGGCAAGCTGTGGATTGATGGCGAAACGTTTAGAGATAACGATGTTACCTATAAGGTATAAGATGATGAAGATATCACACGAAGTACCTATCCAGTTTCTGGATAAGAGTACACATTTCAACGACTATGACTATTGTCTAGCACATCTGATGTTACGACATCAACAAGGATGGTCTAATCTGGAAGCCTATTACAACTTCTACATGTCACGTCCGAATGACAGGAAGATCTATCTAGATAACAGTGCATTCGAACTTGGTAGAAGTGTACCTGCAGCTCCATATTGTGAGCTTATTCAGAAGATGGATCCATATCTATTCTTTATTCCAGATGTAGTTGACAGTTATCGCTGCACTATCGACCTTGCCAATAAGTGGATGGATAAGCATGACCATAAGATTGACAAGAAAGTATTACGTTGTCAAGCACTACAAGGTAAAAGCATTGAACAACTAATCGATCACTATGAGCGTATTCGTTCATTTGTCAGTGTTGTAGGTGTTGGTTACAACTACGCTTTCTTCAGCAAAGATCCAACCAAACGCATACAACAAAGAGGTGAAGTAGTGGATGCATTGTTGGCACATAATCCGCAGATGTGGATTCACCTACTAGGATGTCAGTCGTATGCTGAGTTTGTGTACAAGAGATATCCAGGTAATGTAATAAGTGTAGATACTAGTTTACCAATAATGGCAGCTATTGATGGAGTGAACTATCCAGATGACGGACATATGTTATGTCAAGCACAACATCTAGTATACTATAAGTCACCACATAAGCTAGCTGAGAATCTCGATCTTGTATTGAACGAGAGACAAGAGCTTAGTCTTTACAACAATGTGATGATATTTCGTAACGCAGTGAAGGGGAATATAAATGTCTAAACAGAGGATGTTCTTATATAGTAGAACAGGTCAAGTGGCTATGGCAGTATCAGCTGTACATCCAGCACAGTTGATCAAGATCGACCACAAGAATAAGGATGTATGGTTTCAATACATTCGTGAACGTGAAGCAAAGTTTACCATCTGTCTGATGGGATGTATGGTTATCATTCCTGAAGATATCTGCCTACAGCATGATGTGTATAACTTACACCCAGGTGATATCGTACGACATCCACAACTGAAGGGTAAGGATCCAATCGAACGTCACTTCCAGTTGTATACACAGATGGAACCACAAGCTAACATCATCCATCGTGCAACAGGTGAACTAGACAGTGGTGAAGTTATGATGCATCGTCCATTCTACGGTGCAGATGTGAAGCAATCTGAAGATATTAGTCGTCTACTTGCAGTAGCTATGTGGAGTAAGTTCCTATGCGAATAGCACTTTCGGGCTCACACGGTACAGGTAAGAGTACATTACTTGCTGCACTAGATACAGATCTCACGAAGGTGCCTAGTTGCACACGTGAGATACTAGCCATTGCAAAGCGTAACTGGTTAGATCCAGATGATATACAGAAGTATGTACTTATGCGTGAAGCCGTTCAGTTACAAGATGATAACATCATCATGGATCGTTGTCTCTTAGATGGACTAGCTTACACATACTACTTGAATGAGACGAAGAATACCACCTTTGTTACTAGTTCATGTTGGTTAGCAAAGAAACTAGAACCAGAGTTGACTAAACTGACACACGTGGTGTTATTCGAACCGTTCAAGCAAGTGAAGGATGATGGAGTTCGTTGGACAGATGAAAAAAGTGCACAATATATTGATGCATGGATATATAATAAGGTAGTAGAGCTAAATATACCTTATACGGTATTGGGTAGGTATACAAGTGTAGTAGAGAGGGTAAGACAACTAAAGGAGATCATAAATGAGTATCGATAAATACCTAGGTAAGACGAGCACGTATCAGACAAAGGAGCGAGATGCATCACTACTAGTTGGTGAAGCAAGGCAACAGATTACGGATAAGTTCGACACAGGATATGACGTCTGGCATTGCTACGAGACAACATTTCTCGTAAATGACGGAATGGGTGGTTCACGTGTTAGCGGTATTACAAAGATTAGGTTTAATGTGCTAAAGAACCCAAACCTAGTAGAGAGCAAGTCGTTGAAGTTGTACATGTTCAGTCACGCAGATACAATGTATGTGACAGAAGATGCCTTCTGTTGGCAGGTGCGATGTGACTTGGTGAACGTAACAGGTCCAGATGTAGTGGTAAACTTCTTTCCAGTCGGAACCACAGTCGTATATGACGATGTTAGCGGGTATTCTTGCAACCCACATCTTCGTAGTAACTGCAAGGTAACAGGGCAACCAGACTTTGGTGATCTGTATACGTATGCTGATACTCGTATCGTTAGTGATTTTGCACGACTTGATGAGCTAGCTCATGAGAACCACTTCCACGAAGAGTGTGTTGAGTTGATCTTCGATCGACTAGCAAGTGCAAGCCATCCAGATAACGCACTAGAAGTGTTTGCTAAATATACACGTAGAGGTGGCATTGATATCTGGCCATATCGTAGTAAGGGGCTTATCATGACAAGACCAGAGTTCCTTCGTATGGACATCTTAACTAACAAAACCTTTCGCGGGTGAGGAGACAACATGATCATTCACATCCATCCAGATACCGTTGGTATTATTAAAGAGATACCAGTAAGTGAGAGTATTGCATTCGATATTCGTGAGTGGAAGAATATCGAATATTCCATCAGTCGTATTATGGGTACGAAAGATAGTACACTTAAGATGAATAACGCACTTCCTGAGATGTTTCAGGGGAAACATAATCGTTACTTCATCGTGAATGATAAAGACTACTGGTTTAACGTACGTAAGTTGACATTTGTAAGTGTAAACGATGACCGCACTATTAACATCGAATGTGAAGGTGCATTCGTGAGTAAAGATAACAGCACACGTTATTGTACCGGTAAGGATACCAGCAGCTACTACAAATGTGGTAACTTCTTCAAGCACATTAAACTGGATACACCTAACTTGAAGGACTTCTTCTCATGATAGACATATTCACACCAGATGTAAAACATGTAGATTCTTTCTACGAATGTATGGATAGTATTGCAAAGGAACGTATACACTTTGCTATCACTAGTTCCTACACACGTGGCCAGATAAGTAGCTGGATCATGCGCTTTCGTATGAAAGGTTGGCCGATCGTCATAGCAGCAGAAGACGACAAGGTAGTAGGCTTCGCAAGTGTCGTTCCTGAGACTGGCGAAGGGAGAGACCATTGGGGTACATTAATAATGGGAGTACAAGATGGATACAGAGGACAAGGTATTGGCAAACGCCTCTTGGCGTCTGTCGTCAGTAAAGCGCAGGCAGCAGGTCTCGTTCGTATTGAGCTTTGGGTCAGGGAACGAAACACATCAGCCATCGCTTTGTATCAGAGGTTCGGATTTCAGGTTACTGGGAGACGTACTGGGTGTACCAAGTTGGCGGGACAAGAAGTAGAAGATGAAATACTAATGGAGAAATCATATGAAAATGTACGCACAATATAACGCCGCTACTCATTCACTGGATGTGATGATAAAAGTTACACCAGGTGACATGAAGGGTTCACTAGACCAGCTTGATGTATGTAACGAAATATACAATGTATTTGGTAGAAACGACCTCCTAACAGCTAATACTATTGGTAGAGAGTTCCTTTATCAACTCGGTAGAATGCGAGATGATGCAAAGGAAGTACATTCACTTCGTTCAGAAAATAAGAAGTTGAAAGAGTTGAATGACAAACTGATAAAGTCAATGGGTGATAATATGAAGCAGATTCCAAAATGGAAGAGAAAGGTATAACATGGATAAGAAAGACATTCACGTAGTAACGTTTAAGATGCCAGATGGTAGTCAAGTAAACTTCCAATGTAATAGTGCAGAACAAAAGACCAAGCTATTGAGAGATGGACGCATGTTATATCCTGATTTCACTTCTATCGAGTTTACTGGATTTAACCGAAAAGAACGACGTATTACAGGTACTACCAGTCGCAGTCGTCCACTGGTTCAGATGAGAGGTTATAGTGTTATTGGCGGTACAGCTATCAACCGCGTGCTAAATAATGTAGACCACGGTCCATTTAAACAATGGGTTGCTAATAACGCGATTCGTAAGGAAGAAAAGAAGCAGGCATATCTGGCTAAAAAAGGAGAACAGAAATGATGACACGTGACGAGTATAAGAAGAAGCAGGATGAGTTGTATGAGTTTATGCGTGAAGCGATGGAGGAACCGCGTCGACTAGCTGATGAGAAAGTAAGAGCTAGACAGGCTGAGTTCGAAAAGACCATCGAGGGACCGCATAATGTTTACAAAGAAGAGACACTACCTGCATTCGAATGGGCTAAGAAACAGATTGAACCAAAGAAGGAAAAGCTTGACAAAGTGTGCAAGGATATTGTCATTAAGGCACGTGTTAAGACAAACCGTGCAATCGCTGACTTTGTTGCATGGCAAGATAAGATTCAAGCTGAGTTTAACGAGAAGACAGTGAAGGAGAAGGAGAAGTATGACCTTACCATTGCTGAAGATAAGGAAGCATTCGATAACTTCGTTAAAGAGGTAGAAGATGCGTTTACAGAAGAAACAAAGCCAATACATGATGAGTATATTCGTATGGCAAAGGCACTCGAGGAACAGTTTATGACAGAGAACCCAGAAGCTGCTGGTGTTGTGTATGACCCAGATGCTAAGGTTCGTAAGGCAATGAATGAAGCTGCTGCAAATGCTAGTATGATGGATGAACCGGAGGAACTACAATGAGTGAACTACAACCATTAGGTGCTGGTGTATCGTTCAACCTAGAAGATGTGACCGATTATGAAGAACGGTTGAAGCATTTCGAGGTGAAGGTACTTGCATTACCATTCCAGACATTCGCCCCAGAGTTGGAAGACTATCCAGGAGCTCAACTAGTAGTTAAGAAACTTAATGATGTCAAGTCGTATGGTATTGTTAACCAATATGATAGTAATACAGATAGGACACATGTTAAGTTCCTAGCTTTTCGTGAACCAACGTACATGAGTTGGTGTAAAGGAGAGTAATCCCACGCCGCCGCTCGTGCCAGCGGCTCCGACACCCACGCTGGGACAGGTGGTGGGAAAGTCCCAGCAAGAACAACAATAAGGAGAATGATTATGAAGACATACTATTATGAAATGACAGCCAAGCATAGATACGGAACAACAAGACAGCAGGGCTATGTTGTTATAGAGAGCAATAAAGGACGGCCCGCGGGAATACCGTTTATGTTAGGTGGTGGTTGGACGGCACCCACAGCAAATGAAGAGTTGATTGAGCATTACCAGTATTATAAAGGAGAGTGAGATTAGGCTATCTGGAAGCCTGTAAACGTACCTAATCCAGTCGTCAATGACCCACCACTAGCACTACCCCAATATACGGTAATAGTATCCCCAATAGCACAGTGTGTGATAGCACTCACACCACCAACTGGAACCTGACCTCCTGGGTTTCCACCAGATGAATACAACTCAGCCTGTTGTGTACCCATCGCGCTACCATTCTTCTTCATAATGAGCTGTGGTACAGGTGAGCTACCTGGAACATCTGTAAATGTAACAGATGCATATAACACATATACACCAGCAGTTTGTATAGTAACAGTACTTACCGTACCTGACGTTGGTGTGATACCAGACGATATATTCGTGCTCTGCCAGCTAACAACACCATTATTCTGACTTGCTGGATTTGTGAAGCTCCAATAAGCAACAGCACCATTAGCTCCCCACACTGGTGGGTTACCTGAACCTGCACTAACCAACACTTGACCTGTAGTACCTGTTGACAGGAAACCAGTTGTATTTGCACCTGTACTTACCAATAGTTGACCATTACTGCCACCATATACGCCTGTTGCATATTGTGCACGTAGGTTGTTTACTTGCGTTGGACTTGTAACTGTAAATGGTGGTGTACCAGAGCTTGCATTGCTGGTAAATGTTCCTGCACTTACGTTAGCACCAGATGGTAGACTTAGGTTACCATTACTTGGGTTTACAGTAATATACTGGTTCAACTGTAGTTGTTGACTACCAGCACCTGATGGGCTAGCACCAGCAAAGATCAATGCGTATGGATTGTTAGAGCTATTTAATACGATAGTTGCATTCGTAGCTGTTGTAGCAGTTGTTGCACTCGTTGCTGTACCAGCTGTCGTTGCATATGTGGCGGTTCCAGCTGAACTTGCACCAGGTACGTTATCCTGGTAATCAATCTGTACACCAGCGCTGTTCTTTACGATAAACTTATAAGTCAACGTAACATCTAGGTACATATTACACATACCATTACTATCTAATGGTATTGGGTTAGCGTTTAGTGTAGGAGTACTTAGATTATCACTATAAGTAGCTTGTGGTGTCAATGTACCAGCTTGATAGGTATAAACGAACCCATTAGCTGCAGGCACGGCCACACCTGTTACCGTAGTATCGAAAAACTGCTGTCTAATCATTGGGGCTAATGTTACTGTTGTCATGTTATCTTCCTTTGTTCATTATCTGTGAACGTGTCATACCGTTTGTTATTCCTTGTACGTAGTCGCGTGCAGAACCTCTAAAGTTCGGTGTATTCTGCATTTGTGACATGGCAGATTCGCGTGCGGCATCTCGAGCATCTTTTAACCACGTATATCTATCATAAGCTTCGGGTGACAGATGTTGCTTGATAAAGTCCATACCCTTGACACTCTCTAGCAACGTGGTTGCGCTCTCTGCGCTTAGTTCACCTTGTCCAACAAACCCCTTAAGCTCAGGAGCTGTCTTTAGCAAGGATAACATCTCACCATTTATCCTCTCATACGGGCTCAACCTACCAGTAGCTTGTTGGGCAACAGCTTCACCAACACTACTTGGTTCCTCCGATGTACCAATATCCATCGGATTGGTACTCATATGCATGGCATCTTCTGGTGTCGCATTAGCAACACTCTCAGCAACACTCTTAGGTGCTGGCGCAGTAGATGTAGGTGGTTCACCGAGATTCATCGTAGGTTCAACACGTCCAACTGGTGCCGTAGGAACAACAGGAGGTGGCGTTACCGCAGCAGGTCTATCTGGATTACTCCACCAGTTTGGTTTAGCTTGTTGCTTAGCATACTCTGTCTTCAACGAATCGAAGAACGGCTTTGCAGCAGGTGCAACTAACGCTTCACCAATAATAGCACCTAATGGACCACCATGTACGAGCCCACCAGCTGCTCCTGCTGTAGCAGCAGCTGCACTCAATGGGTTATCTGTAGCAGCTTTGACACCAGCTAATGTAGCGTCAGATACCTTTCTACCTACAACCGGTGCAATATCAGCCGCTTTCTTAGCAATAGCAAAGTTAGCTAAATCTTCTGCAGTCTGTCCATACACTTGACTACCAGTACTATTTGCTACCTTATTTCCCACAAACTCGTGAACCATGTCAGTTACCGGTGAGAATAACTTACCTACACCAGCCTCAATATCCTGTCCTTGTTGTGTTTCTGTGTTAAACAATGGATTGTTAGCAACATAGTCAATAACCTTTGCTCTATCAGCCATTGTATCTGCATCACTTACACCCATAGCCTTCTCGGTCAATGAGGATACATCAGCTAATGCAGTACCAACTAAACTAGCACCCATGTGTACACCAGCTTCAGCTGCACCGGGTATATACCCCAAATAATGTAACAATCCACTATCTCCACCTAGAGAAGGCTTTTGTACATCTTGTGTACCAGCTGTTGCAGGTTGTTCTGGCGTATTCTGGAACTGTGTCCATGGTTGACCGTTGACAACTTGACTTGTTTGTGCAACTGGAGGCGTACCCTGTTGTTGCATCATAGGAGCAGCCGCAGGACCACCCTTTGCTGCACTAACCTCTTCAGGTGTTAGATCAGCGGGTGTCTGGCCTGGTAGGCTCTGAAACTGTGTCCATGGCTGTCCAGCTACTGCTGTCATGGTTGTCTCCAACTACCTGGTTGGCCTGGAGGTCCACCAATATATACATGTCCATCTACGAAATCACCAACTTGTGGTGGTGCAATATGTTGATAGTTGTTAATAATAGGCTTGAATGTACCTGCTGCGCCTGGAATCTGTTGAACAGCCGCATTATAGCTATCACGCATGTTGTAACTACGCATTAGTTCTTGGTTAGCTACATTACGTGCGTACGAGATACTATCCAACAATACTGGTGTTGGTGCACCAACTTGCATACCATTTCCTGTTACTGAATCGTGTAGGAGATCCATTCTCTTGTCACTACCAGCAGCTCCACGTGAACCGCCTGCAGCCATAGACTGTAGCTTGATCTCTGTAATACCACTTCCAATACGACTCATTAGGTTATCAGCTTGTAATGTACCATCAGAAGCTAACGTAATACCTGGATACTTAGCCAATGCTGCCAACGTGCCAGAATCTAGTTGGTCTTTGCTAATAACCCATGCATTATTTGAACCACGACTAATAGCACCCTTATCAACTAACGTCTTCAACGTGCTAAGATCGTCTTGTAGTTGACCAGCACGACTTACATTTGCATCATTTACGGCAGCCTTACCCATCATTTCAGCAGCTTGATCACGATACTCTCTAGATAGGTTACCTTGTTTGACAGCTAGTTCACCGGCTTGTGTGTTAGCATTTTGCTGTGCAATACGATTTTGATTATTGCGGAATACAACCTCACTAGATGTATCTAGGTTCTTACGAGCTTGTTCCTGGAACTTCAAGTTATCTGGTGCACTGTTAGCAAGACCTTGAACCGCTTTCAACCCCTCTGGAGTCGTCAATGTCTGGTGTAATACCTGGTTAGCTGTAGCTTCTGCACCTGCAAAGTCACCAGCTTGCATCTTTTGTAGTGCACTAAATGCCTGGTTCTTCTGATAATCAAGGAACTTACCCTGTGCCTCAACAGCATCCAATCCACCCTTTTGCGTAGCGGCATATGTATCTGCAGCTTGCTTCTTTAGTTCGGACTGTGTTTTTGTACTATCGATGACATACTTCATCACATCATTTGGATTACCGCCACCAGCTAGCCATTGTTGGGCTACCTTCTGAATGTTATCTGTACTGAGAAAGTTTGGTGTTCCATCAGGGAACTGATTAGCATGTTCAACAATATCTGAAGCATGTTGTGCACTTTGCGCAGCGCCTGCAGGAATGGTACCACCTTGTGCACTTGGTGCAGCAACCGTAGATGGTTGACCTTGTGCAGGAGCCTGTGCACTTTGTGGTTGCTGTCCCTGTGGTGGTAATGGTTCACCTGGTTTTGTCTCAATAAGATTAGGAGCTGGTTGTCTTCCTGGAGTACCTGGAGGTCCAACAGGAAAGCTTTGTGCACCAGAATCGCTCACTGGTGCTGTAGATTGTGGAGCTGCTGACGTTCCTCCTGGAGCTGGTGCACCATTTCCTGCGGCAGCTGGCTGTCCACCTTGAGAACCACTAGGAGAGCCTTGGGATCCCTGGGGAGAAAAAACATTTTGCATAGCTGTGCGGTAGGCATTAAGGCTTTGCAAGTTTATTTGTTTAAGCTGGTTATCTAGCTGCATGCCCTGCGTCTGTGCATTAGTATTGTTCACTGCTGCTTCAGGTGCACCAGCACCTAACGATACATCACCTGCAGTAGTTTGCTGCACTTCTTGTGCAACGTGCGCTAGATCTGGTGGCGCTTGATATGAGAAAGCTGTCATATTATACTCCTGCAGCGTTTAGTCGCTTATTGGTACTAGCTAGTGCAGCTAACATAAAACTGATAGTCTTTGGACCATCTAGCTTCAATACACCATCTTCATCTTTTGTTGTTAGTTCCTTTGGCATATCTTGTGCCATCACACCTAATATCTTACCTTTTGGTGCACCTTTATCTTGCACTTCTTGGTTGTATGTAAATGACTTAGCAGAGATCTTATCCAATGCCTTATTGACATCGATGTCACCATCCTTGACATTTTCCTTCACATTCTTATCACTGAAGATACTAGCAATACCACCAACCACACCGGAGATAGCACTTCCAATAGCACTACCTTGTGCAGCGGTAGCAGCACCATTTGCAGCACCTGCAGCAGCTTGACCACTACCAATAAACTGACCTGTTTGCTCTTGCAGTTGTGCACCTGTACTTGCTGCATTTGCGCCAGCATTTACCAATGTACTTAGTTGACCGTTGGCTGTAACACCACCACTTAGCAAGTTACCAGCTGCATTTATCTGTTGTCCCTGTTCGTTCAACGCCATACCTGCGGCATTATTGAAGTTTGTTGTAGCTAGTCCATTGATGTACTCAGCAATATCCTTCATTCCACCACCACTAATGACACCTCCTCGTGCACTAGCTGAACGTTGTAACGCTTGTGTAGCTTGGTTAGCTGTAAACGCCATACTAGGGTCATAGAAAGCGCTGATATTTGGACCAGATCCATTAGCGATGCGAGATAGTGCATCAACTCCTGTACCAATACCACCGGCAGCAGTAGCCACATTGTTGGACATATTGTTAGCAGCAGGAACACCAAGTGCAGCATATGGGTCCAGTTTACTTTGTGCCTCAGTATTATACTGACCAGCTGTACCAATACCTTGGTTAATACCAGCAGCTGTCTGATCATATCCCTTCGCTGTTGCCAGGCCACTAATCAAGCCCCCAACAGCTCCGCCAATACCGCCGATACCGCTAGCGGTTCCACTTGATAACAAACTTGTTGGTGCAACGCTCATGTTCACTCCTTATATCTTGTATTTATCACTTCTAGCACTAGTCTTTATTGACTTTTAGCTTTAGTTCTTCCATTACTGAACGAAAATCCTCTTTCACATCACGGAAACCTTCTTTAATAATAGTCTCTAAACGAGAGACATCTTGCTTATGTTCATCTTTAGTGACATAATCTTTGTACATCTCGTGTTGAAGATCACTTATATCTTTACTAAGATTCTCCATCTTCTGCTCCCTTGTCTGCAAACGCCATACAAACCATCCACTGAATACCAGTAGAATAAGCTCGGCGACATAGTGCACCCATGTTGTATCCATAATCTCCGTCCCCAGAAATGTTATTAATCTTTAAGCAGGTGAGACAGTTGCTTGACATACGTAGAAGGTATTGCTCGTACCACCAGCAGAAATACTCAACCCGAGATAAAGCGCGCCTGTAGTGTTTACTGTTACGGCACTGTTACCTGCATAGATTGCATTGGCACCTGTTCCGTAGATACCAGAACCACCACCCACTACAGATACGATACCTATAGCAGAACCAGAAGAACCGATTGTACGTACTGTAAGTTGACATTGAATCACAAATCCAACAGTACCTACATTAGTGGTTGAGCCAGTTAGTCCTGCGATTAGTGTATCAGCAGTTGTTCCAGCTGTTCCAAGACGTAGATTAAACGCCGTTGTTTGATTAGCTGATAAGCTGTAATAACCACTAATGGTTAGTTTGTAAGCTTGACCAGCAACTAATGTATTAGCGGCAATAAGATACGTAGGAGTTACATACGTTTCTGTTGCTGTACTGATAGTTGTCGTGGACACGGTACCAATGACGTTAGGAGCAGGTGCGGTACCAGAGACAGTTAAGTTTCCAGTAATAGCTAATGTTCCAGAACTAGGAACAATCGTATCTGTGTTATGGTTTAGTGGAATACTCATCTTATGCTCCGGTACACAATGCTGTTATTTGTGCTGTTAGTTCATCAATCCTTGCTTGACTATCAGCTGCACGTTGCTGCCATAATGCAAGAGATGACTGTTCTGCATTCAGTTGATCCATCAAGTCCGTAATAGGATGTGGATCTGTGAATGTATAGTTAGTGCCATTTAGATTGATTGTAATAGACCATTGTTGTGTTAGTGTTGTCATTTTAGTATCCTACCTTTGTCATACGTACGTTTGCGACCCAAGAAATGTTTGTACTTGCTTGTCCAGTTACCTTGATTGCTGGACGACCGTTTGTTGTATCTGCTGTTACTGCTACTGTCCAACCACCCGACACAGCACCGCTGTCAGCACCAATAACGTTAACAATAGGTGTACCAACTAGTGCCGTATTAGCAGCTGCTGCACCACGTTTGATACAGAACTGAATGTTCCACATCATTGTGTTTCCACCACCCTTAACCTGGGCGACAAGGTCAAGGTTAAATGAATAAGCAGCGTTGTTAGAAAGCACTATGTAGTTTCCAGGTGCAGTAGATGCAGCTCCACCCGTAGTCTGGAGTTCTGTTGCCGTATTAGATGTTGTGTATGCATAGTATGGAAAGTTAGATGTATGAATGTCACCTGCGGTTGCAAATCGTGCGTTTGTGATGTTGATCTCACCAAGGAAATCAGTAACTGCATAAGAGCCGATTGCAATAGATGCTGCATTGGCTGTCGTCGCATTCCAGCCAAGAGCAATAGTATAGTTAGCAGAAGCGGCTGCTGCAACGCCGACAGCCATACACGTTGTAGTTGCTGAGGCATTTGCGCTGTTACCGATTGCGATTCCACTTGAGGAAGCAGCAGAGGCAGAAGATCCAAGAGCAACAGCGTTAGACGCACCGCTAGTCGTAGAGTTATAACCGATACATGTTGATTGTTGTCCTGCGTTGGCGCTGTATCCAATAGCTATGGCACCCGATCCACCCCAGGTAATGTTAGAACCAATGACCACGCCGTAGTTGTATGCAGTTGTATTACTATTTGTTGATGGAACGATACAAACACTGTCTGTTTTTGCAGACGTTGTTAATGTTCTAACAGTGGAGGTACCACTTAAATCAACACCACCCCAAATCATAATATTTCTATCACTTGCACCGGTCACGGTATTACCAGCACCGGCATACAAAGCACCATATGGCGTTCCTGTCTCAGTAATAGAGTTTACAGTTCCACCAAAGTTCAAGGCAAGTACATTAGAAGATGCAGTAACTGTTGGAGCAGACTGACTACCTGTATACGTTGCCCATGTTAATCCAGCGCCAGAAGTTCCCTGTGCACCTTGAGTACCAGTTCCAGTAGTACCTTGAACACCCTGCAATCCCTGTACACCCTGTGCTCCATTAGAACCAGAAGTTCCTTGAGTACCAGCACCTGTCGTACCTTGTACGCCTTGAATACCTTGTGTTCCAGTCGTACCTTGTGAACCGTTGGCTCCATTAGTTCCAGATGTTCCTTGAGCACCAGTGGTACCAGTAGTACCCTGTGAACCCGTAGCACCTTGACTTCCCGTAGTACCAGTCGTACCCTGTGATCCTGTTGCACCTATAGTTCCTTGAGCACCACTAGAGCCTGTTGCACCCTGTGTTCCTGTTGTACCCTGGCTACCTGTAAGGCCTTGAGCTCCAGTACTACCAGTCGCTCCTTGAGCTCCAACTGCACCAGCACTTCCCTGTATACCTGTAGTGCCCTGAACACCCTGTGTACCTGATGCACCAGTCGTTCCTTGTGCTCCAGCACTTCCTGTAGATCCCTGAATACCAGTTGCACCTTGAGTACCTGCAGTGCCCTGTGATCCAGCAGAACCAGCAGCGCCCTGTGCACCTGTTGTACCTTGAATAGATGAAGACCAATACGGTGTACCTGTTGTACCCTGTGTTGTCAATACCTGACCAGCTGTACCATATGATGGGGTAGTGCCTAATCCAAATGCACCAGTACTATTGATAGCGAAAGCTAATGTGTGCGATGTAGTATCACCAACATAGAACGTAATCTTACCACCGGTTGCGCTTGTCGATAGACCATTGTAAAAGCTTATATCACCGCCATTGCCGCTGCCTAGGTTGGCGCCGCCGGCTAGTGTTATAGTACCAGCAGCAAGATTAGACTTGCTATTACCTGCGTAGACACTTACAGGCGCTCCAGAGATACTGCTTGATGTGTCAGTAGATGCACCAGCTGAGATTGTAAGAGATGGTGCAGTACCAGAGCTCACACTACCTGTTGTGATTGATGCAGAATGTGATGCAGATGGCGATAATGTGAGTGTGTTACCAGCTGGATTGTACTGAAGATAGCTTTGTGCAACATCTACAGCGGTCAACGTACCACTATCTAACGTGGTAAATACAACATTATAGTTTGTATTTGTACCACCAACGTCTGTAACGGTAGCTACAGCACCAGTTGTACCCTGAACGCCTTGACTTCCAGTACTTCCTTGAATACCTGTAGTTCCTTGTACTCCCTGTGTTCCTGCTCCTGTTGTACCCTGGCTGCCGGTAGTTCCCTGTACACCTGTACTTCCTTGAATACCTGTAGTTCCTTGAGAACCATTTGTACCAGATGTACCCTGAACACCTTGAGTACCGGCGCCAGTGGCACCTTGCGTTCCCAATGCACCCTGGATACCGGTAGTTCCTTGACTTCCAGTTGTACCTTGTATACCTTGAGCGCCTGTTGTTCCCTGAATACTATTTGTCCATGTTGGTGCTTGAGCACTGCCATTGGATGTCAACACTTGACCGACAGTACCATATACAGGTACAGCAAAGTCGGTTGAAAACGCACCATATTGGTTAACCAATAACCCCTTATCAACGGAGGATGCCAGTAACGCCACTCCACCGTTACCTGCCATACCAATAATGTTGTTACCTAGGCCTAGGCTACCACCCGTGTAAATACCTCCACCACCCGTCGTAGCATCATTGATGGTAATATTTGGACCGGTCCCACCTAGTGCTAATGTACTTGAACTATCTGTCCACGTAAAGTTACTGCTTGCACCGAAGTTACCTGCATTGTTATACTGAATCTGTGTATTACTTCCAGCTACTGTGCTACTACCAATAGCTGCCCACTTTACACCAGATGTTGTCGTATGATCAGCCATCAACACGGTACCATCTGTACCAACGTTTAATGTAGTGTCTGTACTACTTCCTGTACCAACAATCAGATCACCCTTAGCTGTAAATGAGCTAAGCTTTACTTGTGCATCATTTGTTACATTACCGAGTCCAACTTGTGCTGCAGTATAGTCACCTGTATTAGCTACAACAGCACCTGTTCTACCAAATACGCTCGTGACAGGATACGTAATAGCATTAGAACTTGCAGCGGTAAGTCTTCCCTTACCATCTACTGTAAACGTTACTGTATGTGTTGCATCACCATATGTACCTGATGTAACGGCTGTATTTGCTAATGTTGTGGTAATAGCTGTTGTACCGCTTCCTGTAACATCACCGCTTAATGTGATCGTTTGGTTACCGCTAATAGGAGTAAATCCTAATGCTGTTGTAACATCAGATGAAGATAATGTAACTGCACCTGTACGTGTGTTAAATGAAACAACACCGGTATTACTTACAACTACGGCTCCTGTTGTTGGAGATACGCTAATGCCTGAACCACTACCAGATACTGATGTCACCGTACCAGGTGTTGTTGTCCATGTTCCATCTGCACGTAAGAAGTTTGTTGTTCCACCACCAGACGCAGGTACAACACCAGCAGTAGTGCTTGTAAACACATTTGGAGTTACGGAAATATTACCACTTGTTGTTACTGCTGAACCCATTGTCAATGCAGCTGCATATGTACCTGAGCTTGTCAACCCTACAGAAGTGACAGTTCCTGTACCACTTGGTAGGTCTGCTGTAACTAGTGATCGAAACTGTGGTTGTGCAGCACTTCCTGAACTTGGACCAGCAAATACCTTGTTAGCTGACTGAGTATTGAGTGTCAGTGTAAGTGTACCAGCTGTTGTAACTGGACTACCTGAAACAGTGTAAATAGCTGTTGAACTTGCATCTGCCAGTGCAACAGACGATACACTTCCAGAACCACCACCAATAAGGTGTCCACCAGCTGTTGTTCCGTCCTGAACATAAACCTGCCACGTATTAGTGTCAACAACTAGTTCACCTGGCGCGCCGATGAAACTAGTTACAGGATGTCCCCTACGGATTTGTAATGTTGTGCTCATATTTTGTCCCTAATAGTGTATTTATCACTTACGGTGCCGTTCCCATGTTCAGTTGTACGTTAGATGTATTTGTGATAGATTTCATGTCCAATACTGCGAATATTACCGTATCTGTGATCAACCCACAATCTAGATCACCAGAAAACGATGCAGAAACTAGTAGATTTGGATCAGCCCATGTACCATCTGCTTGTAAATAGTTGGTTGTTGGTGTTGAGATACCCGGTGCACTCACAATACCAGACTGTACTGTGGAGAATGTATTTTCTACGTCAACAGGATACCAATACGTGTAGAAATAGTCAGAGTTATTATATACAAACGATGCACTTCTACCGTTATCTAGATGTAAGGCTTGATAAAATGGTGGCGGTAATGGAGCACTTGGTGTTACGCTAGGACCACCCAGAGGAGTTGTACCGATAACGGTGACATTGAATGCGTTTCCATATGTCATTATTGTAAACTTCTGACCTATGAATGGGTTATTTGGTAAATACACGGTGCCAGTTGTACCTGCATTCTCAATATATAAGTTCAATATTGATGTTGTATCTGCTGCTGTGTACGTCCAGCTTCCAGTAGCGGTAATGATAGCCCATTCTAATGGACCTGTTGCACCACTAGCCCACTTTGGTACAGAATATGGACCGGTCGACATCAGCACTTGACCGCCTACACCAGTATTCTGTGTATAATCGAAACCTAATGCACCATATTGGTTAATACTAGCGCGTAATATATTATTTGTTGAGAATGTTATCTCACCGGTGTTAGCCATCGATGGCGTGCCGGCTTTGATATCAACATTACCATATAGCCCTCTATAAGGTGCACCCATATATGGCACCCCAGCTGCGCCTGAAGCTAATGTAAGATTACCTGTACCTGTTCCATATCCGGCTCCTGGTTGTCCAGCTTGTATGACAAGATATGAGTCAGCTTGAGACTCTATAATACCAGCTCCAGCAGTAACACCAGAAGCTGCATTACCAATACGTAATGTATCTAACCCGGGATTAAACTGTAGCGTCTCCTGACTTACGTCTAATGTACCAATACGGCCGGTTGTAGCTGATGTAAACGTTGGATAATACCATTGGTTATTTGTTACATCTGTTACTGATACTGTTGGATAATCCCACACAGGCACACCGCCCTCAGATGTTATAACTTGATAACTTGCACCAATACCCAACCGATGGAATGTCAGTGTACTATCTGCATACAACATGTCACCAACTGTATATGTGTTATATCCTGTACCACCATTGGCAGCTATTAATGTACCTGATAGTACAACATTACCAGTCGTCGCGGTAGATGGTAACAATCCAGTTGTACCACCACTCCAGCTATTAACAATGTCACTCCATGCAGGAACACCACTAGTTACAACTAGTGCCTGATTTGTTACACCTATAGGTAGTGCGGATAATACATTACTTGCACTTGCGTATATCGTATCACCAGTATTATATGTATTAATACCCGTACCACCGGATATTGGACCTAGTACACCGGATAATGTAACTGCGCCATTTGTAGCTGCACTAGGTGATAACCCTTGCAACGTTGTTTGGAATGACAATACACCGGTGTTATCGATCTCGATAGTACCGTTTCCGTTAATAACAGCAATACCAGCACCATATGATAGGTTTGCAGCTACTGGCAGTCCTGCACTATTACCTATCAACAACTGACCGTCTGACGTTGTTGCAGAGCTAACTACATTACCAACACTGTTGGTGTAAATAAATGCACTTGGGGTCAACCCAGAGATGGTAAATGAACCAGCCGTTAGGTGATCTACAACGATTTCGTTATCGACATATAATGTCTGATTAGGTGCATCATACCAAAATGTAGGAGTACTAATAAAGTTACCATTACCATCTGAATATTGTATTGCACCTTGAGCACCTGCAGCTAATGTCTTTAACGAACCCCAATAATATGTACCTAAACCTGTTGTTAGTAGTGCTTGACCTGCTTGAGCAGCAGTGCTTCCAGGTAATAGATTGTTCAACGTTGTATTTGGGTTACTGAATGTGATCTGGTCAGATACATTCATAGTAACAATGTTTAACGTGTGGGATCCTGGGTTGTACCAGAAGTTCAACCCATCTCCACCAAATGCGCCACCGTTATCGAACTGTACGCTATAGTTAGGACCTGCAGGTGTGCCACCACCGCCTCCACTACTTACAGTGTTTGCATTTACCAAGACCTGAAGATTGTCGAACCAACGGTACCACTCCGTATTCATTACGGAGATTTCCGGGTACATCTTAGTCTTGAACGGTGGTGGTGGTAGATTCTGTGCCATTAGTTCTTCCCAAAGTCGAACCAGAGACTTGCACCGCTAATATCAGCTAATGTTCCTGTATCAGTTACACGAAATACAGCATTTCTTGCAATACCAAACCCAAACTCTTGTACATAGTTTTGATATTCACCTACTGCGCCTAGACTACCTACGCGTGGATCACCATATGTCTTACCACCGTCGTCAGAAAACTCTATCTGATATTGTGGAATAACCACCTGACTAGTACCTGGTGCTGGTGTATAGTCAACCTGCAGTGCAGCATATCTGTTACGTGTTATAGCATTACTCACGTGAGGAGATGTGCGAATACGTGTGATAGGCATGCCATTATCCGTTGCATTTGTGTCATCATAGCAGTATAGATTACCTGTACTCATATCACCAGTAAGGTGTTTATTGAGGTAATATGCATGTCCTTGAGCAATACTACGTGTTGCCTTAATACCTGCACTATATTGTCTCTTATGCCATCCTTGACTTGCATTCTGTGTCTGAAGATATGTCGTAACATCGAAGATAAGGCTGGTGTTCAAGCCAACAACATCTAGCTTGTAGAAATAGTGACCTTTATCTTGATATGCTTCAGCAGTTGCAGCATGTATGTTGGCATCTGTGCACTTAGCTAACATCTGTTCGATAGCAAATGAACTTACACGTGTTGGAATGTATCCATTTGCAAGCATGACGATTGGCCCACCGCGTTGATCTGTAGCTAGCCACATGATGGTGTTGTTCAACTTTTTAACAGTATATGCACTTGCACATCCTGTTTCAATAAGAATACCTTGACGACGTGAGAATGTGACATTACCTGTTGTACCACCTCCTGCGTTATACCAGATTTCGATAACATTTTGACCAAATAACCACAAGTCTTCGTTGTTGCTAAGGCATGCAACAGCAATGTTAGCGTTAGTCTCCATGGTTGCGAAGTTCAATCCTTCTGCATTAGTACTATAGGAGTCTGTCCAGAAGAACTGGTTACTATTACGTTGTGTAAACACGCAGTAGCTATCAATATATGTGGTACTTGAAGCTGGTTGCCATCCATCACCTTGAGATGGACCCATAACCTGTAACTGATTTGTTGCTAGATGTAAGCCATATACTGTGCCAATATCACCGGCAACAATAAACAATGTGGTTCCATCTGTTGAATATTGTACATTTTGACTACCGCTGATGACGAAAGATGTACCTGGAACAACTGATAATGTATCACCAGCAACGTAACCAACATTACCAATAATGCCATCTACGGTAGCTACACTACCTGAAGTTACGGTAATATTTGCAGTTGCACCTTGACCGGAACCGCCAACTAATGGTACACCTAGGTGTACACCGTTTGCATAACCACTGCCTGCATTTGTAATGTTAAGTGTAAATGTGAATGGAGTCAACGCACCTACCAATACACTGAAGTTACTGCCTGCACCACCTAAGTAGCTGTTGTTAGCAGTCAATACATCTGTTGCTAGATAACCTTGTCCTTGGTTGACAATGGAAATAGAGTTAACGCCTCCACCACCCACCGAGATGAGAGCTGTAGCTCCGCTTCCACTGCCACCAATAAGAGGGACATTGTAGTAACTACCGTTAGTATAACCGGTACCAGCTGTAAGTGTACCAAAGGAGGTAATACCAGCGCCAGATGTAGCTAGTATTGTAGCAGCGAACCCGCTGCCTGTACTACCAATGGTACCTATAGGTGTCATAGACCAACCACTAGTACTACCGTCTACACCGTTTACCAGGTACAAAGTGGTACCGAATACCCAATATGTCTGTGTCTTTCCGGTACTTCCAATGGTGGCTACATAACCATCGCGTGATGGTCCAAGACCTCCAGTACTGGCTAACAATGTCAACCCACTATCACATGTCAGCTGGGCAGCTTCACCGTCTTTACCTCTACCTGCTTCGTTATACTCAGGAAAGCGACCGATAGTCTCTTGACAATCGTAGTAATAGTTCTTAAGTGTATAAGATGGACCAACGAAGCCCTTAAACTTTTGGATTTCAACTGCCATAATAAGCTCCGATTAGAACCCGAAAAATGTATCACTAGTGCTTGAATATACTCCACCTTGACCACCTAGTACAGATGGATCATAGTCCATACGTTGTAGTATCTGGCCGTTGTTACGTTTCAACATCATAAGACTGTTAACAGCTGTCTCATTAACTCCAGGAGGTGGTTCAATACCATTCTTCTGTGCAAGACGTACAGCTAGATTGTAAATGAATGCATCACGATACGCAGGTGGTAGGTTAAATGTAGTTGCTAACGTGAAGTTTGTTGGTAATAGTTGTTGCAGGTTGACAATAAGTTGACCACCACCTGCTGTTGGTTCAGGCCATATATATAACTTAGCTGTTGGCCAGTTTTGATCATAGTATCCCCAAAATGCGATGTTACTAGTAATACCCTTACCACGAATGTTATTCCAGTCACTCATGCTCAACGTAGGAATAAGTGGAATATCATTATATGGTGGTGTTGTAAGTTGTCGGAAAGAACTATCACATAACATAGCTGGACGTTGGTTGACTACAACATCTCCCGTTGGACCTACGTTTAGGTAGTATCCCCAGAAGTCTGTATGTCCAGTTAGATTAGTGACAATATATGGTTGAATGGTATAGATGAACGTATCATCACTATTTTGCTGATCTACCCAAGCTTGACCTGAGTTGATAGCACTTTGTCCTTGGGCTGGATTGAATGCCTTACCAGTACCAAGTACTCCAGATAGTTCATAAGCCTCTTGCACTGCATTACCGAATGTGTATGGTACTGACATGTTTGTCTCCTAATGATGTATTTATGAAAAAAGAGGGGCCGAAGCCCCTCTAATCTTATTACTAGGAGTGCAGGTTAACCCTGAACACGGCAAGCGATTTGTGGACGTACCCACTTCCAACCGTACAATACGTCAAGACGATTTTGTACAACGTCAGGTGTGGACAAGTACTGGCGTACGAAACGCAATGCAATACCAGTTTCTGGATCACGTGCGACGTATGCTTCAGCGCCTGGTAGATCGTCGTCTAGGTCACAGAATGCGCAGACAACGGCGTTCTTTTGCCAGACGAGGTTAACGTCTGTTGTTACAGATGGTCCACCGATGAATGTAACAGCTGCTGATGCTACTGGCATTGCTGAAACTGTCTCATCTGGTGCTGTAACTGATGGAACTGGCAATACTGACAAGCTGTATGCAGATGATGCAGCTGTAGCAGCGGCAGTAACTGTAAATACTTGTAGTTTGCTTGTTGCGCTACGTGTCAATGGGTTGATTGCATAGACACCAGCGATAACGAACTGATCACCGACGGTAACTGTTTGACCAGTTGTACCAGAGATAACCATTGTTGATGTGCCGGATGTATATGTTGAACCCGTTGCTGAACGTGTACCAGTCGTGAATGTTGGCATTGTGTTGGACTCAACGAACTCTAGTCCAGCAGCAAGACCCATCAAGCCCTTCTTGTACTGTTCTGCAATCTCTGTAGCTGACTGGAACAATCCCTTCAAGCTATCAACTAGAGCAGCTTCAGCACCTGGTGTAAGTGCAGCATAACGCTCACCCTTTGGTGCAGCTTGTTCTTCAAGACGTGCCTTAGCATCTAGGAATGGACGTAGTGTTGATACATCTGCCCCTGTGAATGCAGCTGGAACACCACCAACGTATGCGCCTGGTGTTACAAGATTGTAAGCACCTGCGGCACCGCCTGGCGTACCAACAACGGCGTTGAACAATGCAGCATATCCATCTTCATCAATGTCTGATGCCAACTGTGCAACTGCTGGCTCAATGAAACGCTGACGGAACATGTCAATACTCAATGTCAAGTCTTTTGTTGTGAAGTTCATACCAATGTTACGTTGTACAACTGTCAATGATGTTTCTGTTTCAATACTGTTGTTCAGATTGATACCACCACCGATAGCTGATTCGTAACGAACTGGAATACGAATGTTAACTGTTGAACCGTTCTTGTAACCAACACGTCCAAACAATGAGTCGATTGGGCGCATAGCACGTGGAACTAGTGTAAATGTATTGCGGAAAACGATCAATGCTTCATTTGTAATGACATTGTTCGTTAATAGTGTATTTGTTGCGGTCATAATGATCACTCCATGAAAAGGTTAAAGCCATCATGACCTTCCGGGGCCAATCAGGCGATTATTTTGCTCTTTGTGCCTTACGAACCTTCGCATAAGTTTCGAAATCATTAATCTCGTTAAGATCTGGCGTCGTTACACGTGTAAGACGCGGAGCTAACTTAGGCGGAACGTCTCCGGCTTTCTTTGTCGCTGGAGTAGCTGGTGTCAATGTGCCTTCGATACGCGTGAGAGTTCTCGTAGCAGTAACAACCTGATCGATTGGATCACTGGATGCAAACTTCTTTGCTACCTCTGGATCCTTCAACAGATTATAAGCAATCTCAGGTCCAAGATCTGTGCGAGCTAATACTGCAGCTGCTTCAGGTGACATCTTCAATGCCTCCCAAGCTTTAATGTTTACAACAGACTCATAGTCCGTGTACTTTTCTGCTGCAACCTTCGCATTCTCATTCCACTTATTGGCAACTGTCTGCACTTCAGTAGAACGAGCAGCATCTTGTTCTTTAACCGCTTGCTTAAACTCAACACGTTGTTCACCCCACGTTACCATGGCTTCAGTATAGGCTTCCATACTGTTGAAATCGCTCATCTTAGGTTTAGGAACTTGTTCCTCGAACTTACGATTTAGATCCAACTGTGGTTGCTTATCTTCAACCTTAGTCTCTTCTTTCTTCGTTTCAACAGGACGTTTCTCGAACTCTGCAATCTTAGCTTCTAATGCCTCACGTTGTGCACGTTCGGTATCACGCTCTTTTTGCAGCTCATCTAGTCTAGCCCTAAACTTCGACTTAGAAAGTGGAGCTTCTTTAGCATTCTCTTCAACTACATCATTCTTGTCAACTTCAGTGGCTTCCGAGGCCTCTGCATCTTTTTCGGCGAGCTTTTCGTTCACCACGGTTTGGAACTCTTCCGAGTTGACCGGAATCTTTCTCAGTTCCACATCTCCTAGCACCATTGCAGCGACAACAGGATCGCTAAGATCTACGGACTGTACTTCGTTTTCACTTTGTGTCATTATTAATCCTATAATGTGAGGGAGTAACCGAGATTACTCACGGATGAGCCTTTAACGTCACTCATAGTTGACGGTGAATATTTCTATTCACTACATATTTATGCCTACTTGTGCACGGAAAAATCTCTAATGTAAGAACAGTACGGGGAGGTTCAATGCGATAAAATGGTCAGTATCTTCATAATACTGCAGGAGGGATAGCTCAGGCTGACTGAGAATGTATAGCTGCTGTTCTTGCCACGCTTCCAGTGAGTCCAGCTGTTCCTGATACATGTTATTTCTTCAGTTTATCCAGTCTAGCTTCTATAGCTTCCAAGCGCTTGTAGAGTTCGTCACGGTCTGCATCAACCTTTTCATGTAATACGTGCATCTGTTTGAACCATTCTTGCCATAGCGGGTCAATGTTACCCATCGGTGTAAGTAGGTTTCTCTTAGGTGGTTGACTCATCGCTTCTCTCCAGTTTAAGTTTATAAATGACAGCTTTCCCACCATGCTTAAAGCCGAACGCTACCTCATATTCAGGTGTACCGTATAGGAAAGAACTAACCATATGATGTAATGCAGGTGTAAGCTCCTGAACAAGAGCGGTTACCTTCTCTTCTTGTTCTCTCCACTCTTCATACGTCTGGCTCATTTCTTCTCCTTCGTCTTCATGGCTTCCTTAGCTACAGCGTAACCAATAGCAACCGCTTGTTTCACCGGTTTACCTGCTTTCACTTCTGTAGCAATATTCTTACTCATTGCCTTCTTAGACTGGCTTTTGATCAGTGGCATTGTCATCTCCTTGTTGTTTAGTAAGGTGTGGGAGAAGCTCATGGAACATCTTCTCGATATGTTCAACGTGATCTTTCACTAGTTCTGTACGTTGTTCAATACGTGCAACAGTTTCGTCACGTTTTGCACGTAGAAGCTCTAGCTCCTTCTCATGTTGATAGGTTACATTCTCAACCTGTATCTTACCCTGTGTCTTGATAGCATCAGTCTTGTTCAATAGACGTTCCTTGTCATACTCTTGTTGCAACAATGTCATCTCTTGGGTAAGTTGCTGTACTAGTGTATGAAGAGCTTGCATCTGTGCTTGAGCTTGTGGTGGAATAGGCATCTGTTGATCACTGTCAGAGGCAATCTGTGGGTACAACATGTTGAACAACTTGACTAGACGTTCCTGAACAATCTCACTGCCCGGGAAGCTCATTCTACCAACGAGAATATCACGTAGTACTGGAGAGACGCTAGGATCAATGCGCATATACTCCAACATCTGCTCAATAGCCTGCTGGTTCTTAGTAGCGTACGCTGGGCCAGTGTTAACAACTACACCATACTTACCTACTCCAAGCTGATGGTTCTTCTGTTTACCCGTCTTTTTGTCAGTAAATATCTGGTTAATCAGTACGATTTCCTGTGTACTATCAGGGTTAACAATACGAATAGCACGAGGCTGATCATACACCTTAGGAATAAGGTCGATGATGATTTCCCCCAAGTGCTCAATACCGCGCACCATGTTATGACTAAAGTGCATGTTACTTTCTTGGCCTTGTTGAGCTAGTGTCTTGATAGCAACCCCGCTTTGTTCATTAGGTGTTGCACCTAAACCAGCATCGAAGATACCAATAACGCGCTTTAGGTCATCTTCTAGCTTCTGACACCAGGAGAGAAGATCTTGAATCTGTGCCGTTTGGTCGGCACGTTGAGGTACTGGATTTTGTAATGGCACTCCATCTTTATCCTTCTCTTTCCTATACGCATCATAGGGAAGGATACTCCAGTTCTCTGTATTGCTCGTTTGCCATGCAGCTTTATATGGCTTAATACTGTTCATATCAGCTACCCATGGTGCTTTATTACTACTACCAACGCGACGTGCTAGTGAACTTGCAGCATAGTTGAGCATCTTTTGTGTATCTTTAGCGAAACGGATAATGCCCCGCATATCGCGTTTTCCATCTACAATACTTTGTGGACCGATAACGGCACTAAATGGTAACCATGCACCTCTCCAGGTACCCTCAGAGAGTATCTCAATACCATTAAAGTCCATCCACTTGACTGTCTTCTTGACACATGAACGTTTACGGCTAACAATCTTGACATCACCATGCTTACCTACAATACGATCATTGTCATCAGTGTCTTCAGGTGTAACTTCCGTTTCAGGAGTGTAACCTTCTAGTTCACTTACAACACTACCATCGCTGCATAGATATTTGATGTAATCGACACAGTCGTAGTACCAATAACGACATACGCGAATCTGTTTATTTTGTGTCCAATCTGCTAGTTCCATGCCAGGTGCACTAAGGTCAACACTTGACATGGTAGAACGTGGGAACATGCGCTTATACTCAGCGTAGGTGTAGTCGAAGATCTCGAACCAATAGTTAGCATCACGCATGTCAGGTTCAATAGCACTTGGATCTGGGATGATATGGAAGGGATCATATGCAGAAGTGATAGTGATCTCTTCATCGAATGACTCAGGATCAGGATAATCGATCTCAACTTTAAGAAAACCGAAACCTGGCACTAGTGCACCATTCTCACCCACCACGTGAATGTAGTGACTCTTAGCATGGCTACGCGCTTCAATATGGCGCATGAAACCATCATAAATCTTAGCTACTTCTTTACTAGCATATTCGTCTAACTCATGTACACTCATGCTGATATCCATCTGCCAGAGTGCATTTTGTACCTGCATGACAAAGTTAGGTAACATGTTAACTTCAATAGTAGGTTCTTTCTTCAAGCGCCCGATAGTCTTGTAGGCACTATCCCACTGCTTACCGCGATAGAAGCGAAGATCATCTAGCTGTAGCTTGCGGATCTCTTTCCATACTCCAACGGCAGTGACGAATAGTTCCTTAGCATCATCACGACGCTTCATCATATCCTTATACTTGCCATCTGGGTCATTTTGTAGGTTGTTGAGATCGACGTTTTGTAATGTTGACATGTTATTTCCTTATAATGGAATATTTATCATTTTCTACTGCATCATCCAGCTGTCTTCACGTGAATCCCCGGAATAATCCTGAAGTTCCTTAAGATCTTGCACTTCACGTTCCTTCTCAATATCATGTTTACTCTTAGCATGATCATGGCCAGTCAATGCGATATAGCGCCAGTTATCCATCAAGTGATCAGCACCTTTGATCTTACCGTCTTTGATGGCATAACCGGACCATTCTGAACGTGTCTGTGGAAGATCGTCGAATACCTTCCATTTGTCATCTAGTATCAGCTGGTAAACTACAGCATGTCCACCACGTAACGCGTTCTTTGCACCATGTAGATCGATACGAAACTGTGTACGATATTGTTCCATCTCATGTCTACCACCGTCGTTGATATCAATCTTACCGCCAGATGGGTCACATATACCAGGAATATCATAACCAGCAATCTTATTCTGGTCCCAGATAGCAGCTGCATTTTGTGACAATGGTGCCTCAGTACGATAATACTCCCAATATTGGTAATGTACGCCGGTATCAGGATCAATAGCTACCCATGCAATAGCGGTAGGATCTGGGTTCCATCCAAAGTCAAGTGAGAACACTCGCTTATAATGGTCTGGTATCTTAAAGCGAGGTACAAATATCTTCTCAGGTGCGCAAGGGTAGATCAATCCTTCTCCAACTAGTGCATCACCTCTTGAACGCGTAGCACGCATATATGCCGGCCATAATCGGAGTAAGGCCTCCTTAGCACCACGTGTAAGGTGAGGTGCATCATCGTTAGCTGGATCGTCTAGATCCCATCTCAACCGTGTGAGATGTTTATCTTCACTTATTGGTCCAGTTACAGATGGCTTACCTTCCATAAAGTTCTTAAGGAAGTCTGTCATACCGTTCATCGGGGTGAAGTTGATCATTACTAGGCGGTCATCACCCATCGTTAACGTACGTGTAATAGCTTCGTTAAACAACCCTGGAGGTGGTTCCTCGTCGAATAGCACATTTGCCTTAAATGCCTGGAAGTCTTCACGTCTCATACTATACGTGTTGATGTATACGTTACAAAACTTACCAGATATGTGCTTGACACGAAAGCTACCAATGTTAGTTCCTGTACGTTCTACCTGTTTCATAGTAGCATGGTCTAATGTATCACCGCGTATCATACCGGTACCAAAGTCACCTACTGGACCTAATAATGTCTGTATGATAGACTTACGTAATAGGTCATATGTTTCCCCTACGATTAGCCAGTCACATGCACGTGATAATCTCTTACCTTTCCACCATGGTGGGTAAATACCGGTAAGATGGCAGGAGAGCTCATAGCAACAATCTTGGGATTTACCTGTTTGGTTCGAGGCTTGAATCAATCGTACCCAATGGGTCTGCCCGGCTTCGAAGAACGCCATATGGTTCTTATACAATGCACGACGGAGCGGGCCATCTTCTGGAAAGATCGTATCGATGTGGTTATACCGTTTCTTACGTTCAAGTATCTCTGTGATAGCGAACAGTTCATCGATGTCACTCACTATCTTCACCTAATAGTTTCAACTTTTGTTCAGCTGTCAATGTACTCATATAAGACTTGATCATGTCGAAACGCTTCTGTTCCAACTCTTCCACCGACAATGTCTCATTCTCATCTGTCTGCTGTACAACTGTAGGTACACCTTCCATCAACTTATTGTTCAATGTGGATAAAAACTTGGGATACTGTCCGCGTGGATCATCATTGTCAAGAAAACGTTCACGTAACTTCAACAGTGCCTCTGCAGTCAACTCATGCATGGGCTTCTTACATACTGCCTCAATGGTACGCAACTGTAACAATGATGTTACATACTTACCACTAGTACTTCCTTTTGGTCTTCCACCTGCCATAATAGTGCTCCGAGTTATTGAACTATTTAACTATGTGATGTATTTATGATATCTCTACCACTTTTTCCTTGCATTAGGTGACTGTACCGGACCGTGTGTATGTGGTACGTATACCTCTTTCATATTCAATGCACGTTTAAGTTCTCTACGTTGCCTCTTAAGTTCAAGATTTTGGTTACGTATTTTCTCCTTCTGCCAGTTTTGATACGTCTGTGTACCTTCAACAGTGACGTACATGTTGATCCAATCCCATCTCTCCTGTAGATGTTCTGGACATATTAGATTTGATCTAATCTGGCGATGTATTGACTTCCAATGACCGATAAGCTTACGTTGCTTCTCAAGAGGTAAGTCATCAGCCATACAGATAGGTTCTGGTTGATGGTTCATCATCTGAGAAAATAGTGTGTACCAACTTTGCACATTTATTGTTGGTGCTTGTATTGTTAGTGAACGGATATGGGTAGCGTTAGCGTTACCCATCGTGGATGGTGGAAGTGTCACTTCCTTAACTCCTTTATCTTCTCTTTCAACTTCTTCTCTTTCAACTTCTGTTTCGCTTTCCTAAGAATAGCTTTCTCTTTCCTAATACTTGCGTGAATACTCTTCAATAACGCACCATGTGTCTTATACCTACCCTTCCTACCACCTTCATGCATGTTCATACACATGGGGTCAGATAGCAGATGATGGGGTACTAGTCGTTGTTCAGCCTCATATGCCTCATCTTCGGTCTTGTATTCATCTAGTACCTTCGTCTTCCATGTATCACGTGCGTACTCATCTCTCGTAAGTGCAAGCTTCAATCGCACTCCGCTGCCGATGTATTCACCAGATCGTACCTTCTCGGTTATTCCCTTTCCGAGGTAATACAATCCACTAGGATGTGTTGTCTTATATGTACAATAGGTCATAGTGAGCTCAATACGCCTGCGGCTTGTGTAATAAGTGTCAATAGGCGAACTAGTTCCTCTTTCTGGTACAACTCACCAGCTTCTTGTGCAATCGTATACTGCGTCTGTATATCGGCTAGTATCTCATCGAACTCACTACGTGTAAGTTCACCTTTCTGTGCTTGTGCTATTGCTACCTGTATTGTTACAATAGGCTCTGTCAGGTTAGGCATACATTCTCCTTATATCTTCCAATGGTGTTCCATCTTGGTACACTGCATATGGGTAGTACCGGTAAATCTCTCTAAGTGTATCCCAGTTATACACCGTATCTCCTTCTGGGGCTCCAGTTGTGATGATGAAGGTAAACCCGTTCAGTTTTATCACCCTACGCACATCAAGTGTCTCAGACAGCTTTCTCTTCATCTCACGCAGTACGAGTCGCTTTTGTACATCCCAGCTAAGTGGTTTCATGCCCTTCTCGCTGATGTCGTAAGTTGTTTCACGTAGTTGTTGAACTCGACGGGTTCAACCTGTGCTGTTCCTAGATCGAACTCACTTACCCTGTCGTGGACATCATCAGGAAAGACGAATGTGCACTTCTTCGTGTCATTCTTCTCTATGCCAATCAACGCAAATCCCTCACAACGAAGGTAACTTGCAAGTATGATATCTGTTGTTCGGTACATATTACGTCTCCAGATCTAGTACATATTTCTTATAGCATTCCATCGCTACATCTCGTGTGGCTCCACCTAATGGGGTGTTATACCTCAGTTTGTAAATACTCCAGATACCTTCCAGGTCATCTTTACTGGGAATGGCTTCGGGTGCACGAAGATATTGCACGCGTGCTAGAATAGTAGCATAGTGGTCGTTGGTTTCCACATCCATCACACCACCCTCATCACAATATAAGTGAATGCCATTTACGATATACTGGTGATAACGGAGATAGTTGTTCCAGATGTCAGTAATAGTGTTCGGTTCCATCTGGTAGATACCTAATGCTGGACCATTAATCTGATGTCTGTACTGACCAAGATGGCTCTCGTTAGCAGATGTAAACAATAGTAGCTCTTCCACATCTGGTGTCCATAAGCTAATCGGTTGCAATGCCTGTTGAATAATCGTACGTAAATCTTGTGGTTTCATTTACCTGCCTCCCAGTCTTTGCATTTGTTCACTAGTCCGCCCACACCGCATATGATACCATATCCGGTGGCGAAGTTGACGAGATCGAATGAGTTGTGATAGATGGTCAAGCCGATGTAACTAATAAGGCCGATCCATAATGCTATAAGGTGTGGGTCAAGTGACTCGTTATCACTCAACGTAATGAGTTGTTTCAGTTTCATCTGTATATCCCCAACTGGGCGTCTTACCCATGTCTATTAATATCTCGTCACGTGCTCTTGTCTGTTTCTTCTCTACGGTAATGAAATATACAAAGCTATTCTTAACTAGTTCTGTGAAATACGAAAACGCGTTGTTGTTAGCACGTGTTACATCATATTGTTTCCACTTCTGGCAGATATCTAACATCGCCTTACCTCTCATGTCATCGATGTAGCTGTATTGGTTAAAGTTACCTCTACGTGAAAACCTCTCAACTAGTAGTAGGAACATCTCTGCTAGTTCCCGGGACATGACTCCGTTCTTCTTACATCTTACCAGTTCTTGGACCAGTATCTTGTTACTTATATAATGGATCTTGGTAGTGCTCATAAAGCAGTTCCTTCAACGGCGTACCATCTTGGTACAACGCATATGGGTGATTTTGGTATACACATCTCAAGTACTCCCAGTTAATAAGTTTATCTCTCCATTCAGTATACGCGATATCACGTCGAACATCAACGTGTACCTCCAATCGCTTACGTGACTTAGCTAACTGGATAGAGGTGGACCACTTTTGTGCACGTGTAGTAGCTTTCTTTGGTAAGTAGCCATGTCCATGTAACTTCCTGTACTTATCACGTGCTTTCTTAGCCATAGCGTTAGCTTTCTCCCTATTACCGGGTATTTGAAGCCATTGCAGATATTGTAGTTTTGTACGCGGCATATTACCTCCTGTCCCCTATTTATACCAACGAGGTGCGCAGGTAGGGATGTGCGGACATTCGATGCACGGAGGAAGAGCTGACGAGTTTCACGTCTACTTTAACATCTTGTACATCTATTATTCACATGTGCGCAGTGTAGGTTATGTATGCGTTGTACTTGATGTACCGCTTCGTTGCACTCAGCGGCGTTCACTGGACCTCTCATCTGCTGGCGCATTCGAGGTCCATCGAACTAGTCCACTTACGGGAAAGGAACAAAGTTATCCCTAATCCCCAATGGATTTCTTACGATTGTGAACTGGCGATCCCCAACCTAACGCGTACTTGGTATGTACTCGTATCTGCAACCACCCTGTTGTTACGAGAGTGTTCCCGCCTGCTGTCTACTCCACACTTCAGATAATATGTGGCAGCTTCTAGTTACCTATGGGTATACTGTTATGTAATGCACTCGCCAAAACCTATACATCTACGACTTCCACCTGGAGTGTCGCTATGTATCGCCCGGTCGCCACTACACATCTCTACCCTTCACAAAAGGAGCATCACTTCACTTTTCTGCCACACCACTTACGTGCTATGTCCAGCGCTTGTTGCTCATCAAGTCCTTGTAAAAAGAGAGCCCACCATCGGCGGAAAGTGGGCTCTCTTCACAACGCGCACCATTGCGGTGCTAAGGATTCTATATCACGCCGATATTGTATTTATCCAACTCGCGGATAACTTTCATCTGTGTAATGAGTTCTTGAACTTCTTCCACAAATCGTACACCCATAACAATATTATAACATCTATCGCGCCAATAATCAACGTGCAGAATATATCATGAAGTGCACTCATTTTCGTAACTCCTGAAGTTTACGTCTATACCTCCATACGAGCTGCTTTGTGTACGGTTTTAGTGCACTCATATGATCCCTGAAGTAGTTCTCGATATCTGATCTGCTCGTTCTAAGACTCAACTCAAGTTGATAGTCCTCACGTAATGCGATATACGCAAGAGTTCGGATGAGTTTGGTTCTTTTATTCATTTATCCACCTATGTATCAATACACGTGGAGACGATAACTTATTTATCTCCACGTGTATTTCATGGCTAATGTGCGGTATAGCTAATGTTCATACCCTCGACAATGAGGTACGGTACGAGGCTAGGATCGAACGA
>Ga0209698_10000873_pt1 | contig 34794 bp, 35 predicted proteins | sample LitLauG_LLR_2012_FD_187203 | JGI IMG/M metagenome (GOLD analysis project Ga0209698, IMG submission 187203) | Freshwater sediment microbial communities from Pennsylvania, USA - Little Laurel Run_MetaG_LLR_2012 (SPAdes) (version 2) | ecosystem: Environmental > Aquatic > Freshwater > Creek >... | reverse complement strand
TGAATCGCGGCCATCGAATCGAAGGTCAACTCGGCGATCAGATAGTACGGCGGGACGCCGCCCGGCACGACCAGCGCTCCCTTGCTGACGCTATAAGACCGCAGCCCGGGAAGACGCTTCGCGAGCGGCACGTGGGTGCCGTGATAGTACTGTTCGAAGGCGGTCGGATCTTTGGGTTCGTTGTAGAGGGCGAGAACGCGAGCGGCCACGACAATCTCCTTAGTGTGCGGCCCAGCCGCCGTCGATGGAAATCGGCGCGCCCGTGATGGAACGGGCGGCGTCCGAGCACAGATACGCGCACAGTTGTCCCACTTCTTGCGGGTCGACGAACGCTTTCGTCGGCATCGCCGCGAGAAACGCTCGCTCGAGAGCCTCCTCCTCGCTGATGCCGCCGCCGAACGACTGCACGAGTTGCGGCGCTTGATTGCGGACGAGATCGGTCATCACGGCACCGGGACACACGGCGTTGACGGTGATGCCGAGCGGCGCGCCTTCCAGGGCGGCCGCGCGCGTCAGCCCGATCACGCCGTGCTTTGCCGCCACGTACGCTGGCTTGTAGGGCGAGGCCACGAGCCCGTGCACGCTTGCGACGTTCACGATGCGCCCGCGCTTGCGCGCGACCATGTGCGGCCATACGGCTTTCGTCGCGTAAAAAACGCCGTCGAGATTGATCGACGTGACGAAATCCCACTTGTCGTCGGGAAACTCCGCGAGCGGCGCGACGAACTGCACGCCGGCGTTATTGACGATATGATCGATGCCGCCGAAATCGGCCGCGACCGCGTCGCACATCCGCGAGAGCACCGCCGCCTTGCGCACGTCGACGCCGTAGCCGCGCGCTTTGCGGCCCGTCTCGCGCTCGATCGCGCCCGCCGCGCGGCCCGCTTCGTCGCCGTCGAGGTCGAAAACCGCGATCGCCGAACCCGCGCGCGCCAGTTCGAGCGCGGCCGCGAACCCTATGCCGCGCGCGCCGCCCGTCACGACGCTCACGCGCCCGTCGAGATCGATGAAGCTCGCCGGCACTACGCGGGCAGCCGTTCGCGAAAGAACTCGACCGTCTGGCGCATGCCCTCGAGCAGCGACGTTTGCGGCCGCCAATCGAGGTCGCGCATGGCGCGCGACGAGTCGAACTGCGCGTCGCGCACGTCGCCGGGGCGGCGCGGGAGCATTTCGATCGACGCCTCGAAGCCCGTGACTTCCACGAGCGCGCGGTAGATGGTGTTGACGCTCGTCTTGACGCCCGTGCCGATCACGTAGCATTCGCCGCGGCCGCGCTCGAGCGCGCGGACGTTGGCCTCCACCACGTCGGCGACGTAAATGTAATCGCGCGTCTGCTCGCCGTCCCAGAAGATCTTGACGCCTTGCCGCGCCAGAAATTTGCCGATGAAGATCGAGATGACGCCCGCCTCACCGTTCGGATCTTGGCGCGGCCCGTAGACGTTTCCGTAGCGCAGCGCGGTGAAATCGAGGCCGTGCTGTGCCTTGTAGAAACGCAGATAGTGCTCGGCAACCATTTTCGTGATGGCGTACGGCGATTCGGGCCGCTGCGGCGTCTCGTCCGTAATCGGCAGCGTCTTCGGTTCGCCGAACGTCGCGCCGCTTGAGGCGAAGATTACTTTCTTGACGTTCGCTTTGACGCTGTTCTCCAGCACGTTGAGCAGGCCGAGGACGTTGACGTCGGCATCGAGCACGGGATCGCGCGCGCCGATCGCTACGCTGTGCTGGGCGGCGTGGTGGCTGACGACGTCGGGATTGAACTCGCGAAAGATCCGTTGCAAGCTCTCGTCGCGAATGTCGGCGTGCACGAACGAGGCACGCTGGGGCACGTATTCGCGGCGGCCGCCGCCGTGGGCCCAGAGGCTGTCGATGATCGCCACGTCGTGCCCCGCGGCGAGATAGGCATCGACGACGTGCGAGCCGATGAACCCGGCCCCGCCGGTGACGATAATGCGCATGAAACTCCCCGGCCCGCAAGGCCGTGGCTCGGCTCGTTCGTGCGCCCGTTCGGAGGGCCCTCGCGGCGCGCGCGGGCGTCGCGATTAAGGTGCCGTGGCTCGCGCACATCTCGTTCCGCTCGCGGCAGCCCTGCTGGCGGGCATCGCCGCCGAAGTGCTGGGCGTCGCGCTTCCGGCGATTGCGCTCGGCGGCGCGATCGCCGCGTGCGCGCGCCGTCTTACCGCTCGCGCGCGAGCAAACGCTCTGGCAGCGCTCGCGATCGGTATCCTCGACGCGCACGTTTTCGCACACGCTCCGGCGTCGAACGGCGACGCGCACGTGCGACGCTTTTCGGCCGTCGTCACCGATGTGAACGCGCGCGTTCGGGGGGAGGTCGAGACAACGCTTCGGCTCGACGACGGCTCGCAGGCGCTTGCAGCCTTTTACGACAACGCGCCCGTGGTCGGCGAGCGGCTGACCGTCCGCGCCGAACGCGAACCCTTCGACGGCGCCCGCAATCCCGGCGAACCCTCGCCGCGCGACCTCGAAGCGCAGCGCGGCATTTCGTGGCACCTCGTCCACGCGCGCATCCTCGCTCGCGCGCCGCCGGATCCGCGCGACGCCACGCTTTGGCTCGCGCGGCTACGCGCGTTTGCATCCGCGCAACTGCACCGCACGCTCGATGAACCGGGCGCGACGATTCTCGCGGGCGCGATGTGGGGCGAGCGAGGGACGCTTCCGCCCGAGCTGCGCGCGGAGTTTCAGGATACGGGGACGGTCCACGTCTTGGTGACCGCGGGGCTGCACCTCGGCGTCGTCGCGGCACTCGCCCTCGTTGCTTTCCGCGGCTTGCGCGTGGGGCGCGTCGCAGCGTCGCTTGCGACGATCGCGCTCGTGTGGCTGTACGCCGCGTTCACCGGCGATCATTTGCCTGCGATTCGCGCAGCGACGATGCTGTCTTTCGCGTTGCTCGCGCACGCCGCGGGACGCGAAGCGTTTTCGTGGAACGCGCTGGCGGCCGCGGCGATCGCAATTGCGCTCACGCACCCCGCCGCCGTGCTGTCGGTCTCGTTCGGTCTGTCGTTCGGATGCGTAGCCGCGATTTTCGCTTTCGCGCGACCGCTGGCACACGCACTCGAAAGGTACGGAACGCCGCGCGCCGTCGCAGAACTTTTCGGCGTCGCGATCGCCGCGCAACTCGGCACGTGGCCGCTCTCGGCCGCGGCGTTCCTGGTAATCGCGCCGTACGCGCCGCTCGCGAACGCGGCCGTCGTTCCGGCGGTCGGCGTTGCGATGCTGCTCGGGTTCCTCGCGCTTCTCTGCGCACCCATACCGCCGCTCGCGGCGATCGCCAACAACCTGCTGACTTCCGTCCTCGAATGGATCGTCGGCGCGGTGCATGTCGTGAGCGCGTTACCCGGGGCGCACGTCGTTGCGACGCCGCCACCGCCGTGGACGCTAGCAACGTACGCTGCCGCGCTCGCCATTGCCGGCCGGCTGGTCGCGCTCGCGCGACCGCGCGGCGCCGTCGCACTCGTCGCGTGCGCGAGCGCGCTCTGCTTGTGGCCGCCGCGCCTGCCGAACCACCACCTGCGCATCGACGCGATCGACGTCGGCCAAGCCGACGCGCTCCTCATCCGCACGCCCGCCGGCCATGCGTATCTCGTCGACGCGGGCGGGCGATTGGAGCACGGCGGGGCGAACGCCGGGGCATCCGAGGCGGAGGATGTCGGCGAACGCATCGTCGTTCCGTTCTTGCTACGCGAAGGCGTGCACCGCGTCGATGCGATTCTCTTATCGCATCCACATGGCGACCACGCCGGCGGCGTGGCACCCGTCCTGCGTCTGCTCGGTGCGAACGCGTTCGCCGACAGCGGCCAAGCCTATCCGGGCCACGCCTACAACGACGCGCTCGCCGCCGCGCGCGACGAACGGGTGCCGCTCCTGGAGCCGCGCGGCGGCGCCGTGTGGCATACGGACGACGGCGTGACGTTTCGCTTCTACGGGCCGACCGTGCCGTTTATTACCGGCTCCCGCAACGACATCAACAACAACTCGCTCGTCTTCCGCATGGAGTACGGCCGCTTCCGGATGCTGTTCGTCGGCGATGCCGGTGCCGAAACCGAAGAGCGGCTGCTCGCCGCGAACGACGCTCTGCGCGCCGACGTCCTCAAAGTCGGCCACCACGGCTCGGCCTACGGCACGACCCTTGAGTTCTTGCGCGCGGTCTCGCCGCACGCGGCGATCGTTTCCGTTGGGCGTCACAACCTCTTCGGCCATCCCGCGCCCTCAACGCTCGCCGCGCTACGCGCCGCCAACGTCGCCATCCACCGCACCGATCAAGACGGCGCGGTGAGCGTGGAGAGCGATGGTCTTGCCTTCGAGGTAAACGACTACCTACGCAGCGACGGGCCGCGCGCGACGGGGCTGGCGCCGTGATACAATCCCGGCAAGGAGAGTGGCCATGCATCGCGCGCAAGAACGAGCGGAGATCACGGTTCCCGAAACCAAACCGGCGACGGAGTGGATCCTCGGCGAAGCGGTACGCAAAGTGAGCCCCAAACGCCGGCACGCGATCTTGCAGGGAGCGCTCGTCGAAATCGTACGCGGTTGGGCTCGCGGGCGCGGCGAAACCGGAACCGAATGGCGCTTCCGAGTCACGCCGCCCGGCGAACGCACGCGGCCGCTCGTTCCGGACATCGCCTATCTTTCCAAGGAACGTCGAGTCGGGCTCACCGGCGAAGAGCTCGAGGCGCCGCGCGTTGCGCCGGACTTGGTGATCGAAGTCCTCTCGCCGGGCGATCGCGCGGATCGCGTCTCCAGCAAACGCGACGTTTACCTTGCCGCCGGCACGCGCCTCGTCATCGTTGTCGACCCCGATGCGCGAACGCTCGATGCCTACGATGCCGCCGGCCGTGTGCGGTTTACGTCACCCGCAACGTTCTCGACGCCGCTGTTTCCGGGACTCGCAATCGATCTCGGCGACCTCTTCCGCGAAATCGACGAATAGCGACGAGAAACGGTTCGCCCGAACGCGCGAGGTGACACTGGCGCGACGCTAGGGCAACGTGACGATCTTCTCTTCCTCTTCGCCTTCGTTGAAAAACGCGGCGACATTGCGCGCCGTCGCCGCGATATCGGGACCTTCGAGGTGATCGACGAACCGGTCGTACGGAAACTCGTCGCCCGTCAACTGCAGCACGAATTCGATTTCGTCGTTGCCCGCGTCGGCGAAATGCACGTCGACGAAGCGGTCCTGGCCGCGCCACGTCGCCGTCCCGTCGGGCAGCCACGCGGGTGACGCGACGTGGCCCGGCGCGAGCAGCTCGTGCCGCATGCGCGCGTCGACGTGCGCTACGTACTCCGGGAAGGCCATCGTACGGCAATCCGCTGCAACCGCGCTCGAGTCCTATCGTGCACGGCAAGCGGACGGCGTGGTGAGGGCTCGGGCGGGCGCCGGTTGAACGCCCCCGCCATGGATTCGGGATGGGTGGCAGCGATCGCGTCGATCGCCTCCGCCGTGATCGTCGCCATCACGGCGATCGCGGCGTTTCGGCAGCTCCGGCACTATCAAAACGCCAACGACATCGTCGTCTACTTGCGGCTGATCGATCAAATGGATTCTCCGGCGATGCTCGAGGCGCGCGCGAACATCGCCGCAATCTCGGAGAAGGTCGCGGCGGATCCGGTCTATCGCGAGTCGCTGAAGAGTGCCGGCTTCACGCCCGACGAGTTCCGCAGCATCGGCATGCTCTTGCGCTTCCTCGAGCACCTCGCGGTCCTCGTAACCAAGGGCGGCATCGCCGAGGAACTGATCCTCGCCGAATACGCCGACATCTTCGTCGATATGTGGGATAAAATGCACGTCGCGATCGTCCAGCGCCGTTTCGCGTTCGGTCCGTACACCGGCCGCGCGTTCGAGCACCTCGCGATGCGCTCGCGGCGCTACATCGAGAGCGGCCGCATGGCGCGCGAGTACGCCCGTCTCGAACGCGATCCGCGCACGGCCGGCTGACGGCGGTGCACGTCGCCGGAACGCTCGCGTGTTTGATCGCTCCCGCATTGCTGCTCTTGTGGTCGCACGGCGGGCGTCTGCGCGGCTCGCCGTGGCCCGCCGCAGCGACCGCCTTCGCCTATCTGGTCGCGCAGGTGCGAGACGCGCTCGCCAACGTTCGCGCGCCGAGCGAGTGGGACTTCGGCGCCTTCTGGCTCTACGCGCACGTCGCGCGCGCGCACGGCAACCTCTACGATCCGCAAGCGTTCGCGCACGTGCGCTTGCCCTTTGCGATCGAGTCGGATTTTGCCGCCTCGGTGCTCGCCGTGGGCTTCCCCTACCCGCCGCCTTCGATCGCGCTGTTTTTGCCGCTCGGCGGAATCGACGGCTTTCGCAACGGCCTCATCGCTTGGTACGTCGCGCGCGCGCTGGCCTTTTTGATCGCGATCGTCGCCCTGCAGCGCGCTTTCTTTCCGCGCGACGGCGCGCGCGGCGCGGTACTGGTCGCGGCGCTCGCCGCGATGCTGCCGTCGCTCGCGAGCGACACGGCGCAAGCGCAAACCAACGTCTTCCTCCTCGCGCTCGTCGCGCTCGCCTTCTTGGGGCGCGAGCGCACCTGGGGCGCGTGCCTCGGCGCGCTGGCGATTTGGGTCAAGCCCTACGCCGTCGCGCTGTTACTCTGCGACGTCGCGGCGGGCCGCTTGCGCCGCAGTATCGCGGCCGCGCTGACGATCGCCGCGAGCCTCGCCGCGTCCGTTGCGCTCGTCGGAATCGCGACGTTCGCGACCTACTGGCGCTCCAATCCCGCCGGGCGCGAACCCTCTTCCGCGTTCACCGAGAGCGTGAATCAATCGCTGCTCGCCGTCGTGCTGCGCGCGACGCACGCGCCGCTCGGCGCGCACGTCGCGCCGCTGCAACAGCCCGCGTTCGTCGCCGTCGCGCTCGCGCTGCTCGCGCTCGCCACGCTGGCGTGCGCGCGGTACCGGCGCGAGAGCGATCTCTGCTTCGCGCTCGCGCTCGAACTTGGGTTGCTGCTCTATCCCGGCACGCTCGCGTCGTACGGCACCGCGTGCGTGCTGCCGCTGCTGGTGCTCTGGTCGCGCCGGACCGCGCTGCCGCTGCGAAGCGCGGGCGCCGCGCTCGTCGCAGCCGCCGTCTTCGCGCTGCAAGGGCCGCTGCACGCCGGCTTCGCGGCGAACGCGCTGCTCTTCGGCGCGTGCGCGCTCGCGATGCCGGCCGCAGCGAAAAACGGCCCCGGGCGCGCGCGCCCGAGGCCGTCCGCCGTTCGGGTGCGAGCGGCTTAGAGCAGGCCGCCGAAGTTTCCGAACAGCATCGCGCCGATGCCGGTCATCTGATCGTAGCCTTTCTTAGCGCTATACGGCGGGATGCTGCCCGAGACGATATCGCGGAAATACGTCGTCGTGCCCATCTTGTAACCGTTCTTCGTCCACGTCGAGTAGAGGGTCGGGTTGAAGTAGCCCTGACGCGACCCGAGCATCTCGTCGATCGCCGTGAGTCCCGAGGCGAAGATCGGCGAGGACAGCGACGTACCGCCGATCGGCCCGTCGAATCGGCCTTCGAAGTAGAGCGACTCACCGGTGAACGGGCTCGCGTCGAACGCCACGTCGGGAAGATTGCGCCCCTTCTTGATGATGTTGGTCACGCCTTTCTGATACGCCGGCAGACCGAACACCGTGGATACGCCGCCGCCGGTCGCGCCCGACGAATCGTTCCAGCCGACTTCGGAGGTCTCGCGACCGTTCGCATGGTTGACGTCTTCGATCGTACCGCCGATGGCGACGTTGTGCGGCGTGTCGACCGGCGTGCCGACCGTCGGCGTGTTATTGCAACCGTACGTCTGCACGCCGCGATCGCCGGCGGAGGATTCGAAGGTGATGCCGTACGCGGCGCCTTGCTTCTCGACCGCATCGGCGGCCTTGGGGAACGACGGGATGAACGCCGTCTCGCACTCGCTGTAACTGGTGCTGATCGTATCGACCTTGTTGTCGCTTACCGCTTGATTGTACATGTCGACGAAGTATCGAAGGTCGCTGGAGCCGGGCGCTTCGTACACGTACAAGGCCGTCGCGGGCAGGATGGAGACGATCGTCTCGACGTCGAGCGTCGTCTCGATCGAATCGCCCGAAATGCCCTTGGGCGGGCCGCCGTCGACGAGCACGCGCGCCGTCGGCGGGCCCGTGCGCGTCACGCCGAAGCCGGCGAGATAGCCTGCCAGATCGCTATCGAGGAAGTCCGCATCCTCGACGACGCCGGTCGCGCGGCCCTTTCCATTCATGCCGGCGGGGAAACCGTACGACCGCTGGTACACGAGCGGACCGTATCCGCCGTCGGGTCCGAAGAGCACGGCCGAATCGCGCGCCGGCGCGGCCGCGGGCCGGCCGAAGCCCTGCGGCAGCAGGCGGTACTGCGGATGCATCTGGTGCGCCGTGTCGAGTCCCACGACGGCCAGCACGTCGTGCTGCAGCGGGGCCGGAATCGTCTCGGGGCGCAGGTTGATGTAACGGACGCTGCCGTCTTCGCGCCGCACGAGGTGGATGTCGGTCGAGAAGAAGCGCGCGGCTACGGGCGCCGGTGCGGAGACGTCGACGACCGTCCGATTGGGGAACGTATTGTCGACCGTGAAGCCCGCGGCGCGAAGCTGCGCGATCGTGCGCGCGTATTCGCTCGGCGTGGGCGCGAAGTAGTTCGCGAACTGCTGCGGCGTCAGGAAGTGGTGGTACGTGGGCGACGCCGGGTCGCCTTGCGCTTCGACGAGGCGATCGAGTTCCTCGTCGTGATGGTACTTCAGCACGACGGCAAGGCCGACGCGCGTGGTCGACGGCGCCGAGCCGAGATCGCGCCACGGCGCGGGAACGCTCGTGGCGGGGGAGACGGCGGCGAACGAAACCGCCGGCGCCGATAACGCGAACGCGCTGAGCGCGATCGCCGACGCGAGACCCAATTTCATAGACAGTTCCTCACAACGGTGTAAGTGAACGAGGGTGATCTCAAGCTCCCGATGCGGGAGAAGCGTGCGATTAACGTCGGATCGTCCCACATTCCTGTGCGCGTTTCGGGAACTTTTTGACGACTAAGGTTTCTGAGGAGAACGCCGTTCGAGGTGCGAACGCACGAACGCATGAGCAGCACGCGCGTCGCCTTCGCCGGTTTGGGAGCGATGGGACTTCCCATGGCAGCCAACATTCTCAAAGCCGGTTTTCCGCTCGCCGTATGGAACCGCACCGCGGCGAAATCCGCCGAAGCGGCGCACCTCGGCGCGTCGGTTGCCGCTACGCCGAGCGAAGCGGCGCGCGACGCGGACGTCGTCCTGCTCTGTCTGCCCGCGGCCGAGGAAGTGCGCGACGTCCTGACGCGCGAGGACGGCATTTTCGCGAGCGCCCGGCGCGGAACGATCGTCGTCGATTGCTCCACGATCGATCCGGCTTCGTCGCGCGACGTGGCGGCGCGTTGCGCGGCGCGCGGCCTCGACTTCCTCGAAGCGCCGCTCTCGGGCGGGACGATCGGCGCGAAGAACGGCACGCTGACGCTGATGATCGGCGGCGATGCGGCGGTCCTCGAACGCGCCCGGCCCGTGCTCGAAGCGGTCGGCAAGAACCTTTTCCACGTTGGCGGCCCGGGCGCGGGTCAGACCGTGAAACTTTGCAACCAAATGATCTTCGCCGCGCAGATGGTAGCGGTGGCCGAAGCGTTCGCGCTGCTCGACGACGCCGGCATCGATCCGGCGCTTGCGACGCGCATCTTTTCCACGAGCACGGCGGACTGCACCGTCGTGCGCGGCCGCATTCCGGTGCCGGGCGTGCAACCCGAGGCGCCGCCGTCGAACGGCTGGGAGCCGGGCTTCGCCACGAAATGGATGGCGAAGGATCTCAAACTCGCCGAAGAACTCGCGCGCGATACGAACCGGCCGGTCGTGCAGACCGCCGTCAACCACCAACTGATGCGGCTGGCGATGCTGGCGGGATACGCGGAGAAAGATCTCTCCGCGCTCGGCCTCGTGCTACGAGAACAACGCCGCTAGGGGTGCCCCATGCGCTGGACTTCGGCCGGCGTCATCCAGCGCGCGCCCATCTTCTTGGCGGTCGAGCGGCAGACGCGCCGGTCGCTGCCGAACACGCCCTGCTGCACGAACTTCGCGTACGTGGCCGGAACGTCTTTGACGTAGAGCTTCGTCGCCGGATTGGCGATGACGGGGAAGTCGCCGGGCGCGCAGGACGGCGTCGCAGCGGGTGCCGGGCTCGCCACGGCAGGATGCGCGGCCCTGGCCAGCGCCGCCGCTTCGAGCAACTGAAAAGAGAACAAAGACGCCCCGAGAGCGAGTGCGAGCCTCGCGCCGGGGCGGCTGATGAATGAGACACCGAACGATCGCATACTCGCCCGTTCGGCTTCTCGATTCGAGAAGCCTTACGAGCGGCGAACGCTTGCGGGCGGTAAAGACTAGGAGCGCGACTCCGTCTGCGTTCCCAGGTACATCGTCACTTCGAAGCCCGTCGACGTAACCGAGAAACTCGGCCGGCTCCACGTCGCTTTGGTTTTGGTCATGGAATGGCGCTCCCTCATGGGTGTGAATTTCAGGGGACGTCCGGCTCGGACGCCGTCCCGTGACTATGACATGCGCCCGGGGGCGATGCCAAGAGTGGGGACCGCATCTAAGACGAACGGCGTATGACCCGCTTCCATGGCGCGGCACCCCGAAACCTTTGCCCGCCCGCCGGGTACACGGCGCTTGTGAGACTCATACGCATCCTGAGCGCCGCCCGCCGCGAACTGCCGCGGGTGCTGCCGCTCGTGCGCGACCCGCGCGTTCCCACCTGGGCCAAGATCGCGGCCGGCGCCGCGGCCCTCCTGATCGTTTCGCCCCTCAACCTGCTCGGCGATCTCCCGGTGATCGGTCTCGTGGACGACGTGGCGCTGCTGCTCTTCGTCATTCACGAGTTCGTGCGGTTCGGCGAACGCCGCATCGCCCCCAAGCAGATCGTCCCCGCCTAGCGTCGAAGGCGGCCGGCATGGCCGACGACGACCGGCGCCTCGTCTACTCGACCGACGGTTCGCTGCCGCTGCCGCGTCCCGCGAAGAAAGCCGGGCGCGCGAAAGCCGCGGCGGCTTCGCCGCTCCCCGACGACGGGGTCGTGCGCGTGGGATGCGAACGGCGGCGCGGCGGCTCGGTCACGCTCGTCCACGGCCTCGAACCGCGCGAACTGGAAGCGGTCGCCGCAGAGTTGAAGCGCCGCTGCGGAACCGGTGGAACCGCAAAGGACGGCATCGTCGCCTTGCAAGGCGATAAGCGCGACGCCGTACTCGCCTATTTTGCCGAACGCAAGCGCCGCACCAAGCGCATGGGCGGGTAACGTTCGCCGCGACCGCGGCGTTGTCCCGATATGATGTTCGCGCTCGCAATCGCTCTCGCGCAACTGCAATCGCCGCCGCCGTCCGCGGCGCCGTCGCCTTCGCGGCCGCCGCTCGTGCACCGCGGCCCGCAAACGACGCCGCGCGTCGTCCCGGGCGACATCACGATTCGCAACACCGGGTCGACCAACTTCGCCGGTTACACGATCGTCGTGCACGCGAGCGGCGCGGCCGACGTTACGGTCGGCGGCGAGACCGTTCCGAAAACGCTGGCGGCGCCGCAAACGAAGTGGCTCTTCGCAAAAGTGCTCGCGGCCACACCGCTCGATACGATGCCCGCCGCCGGCTGCATCAAGAGCGCGTCGTTCGGCTCGGTGACGACGGTGTCGTACGGCGGCACGACGTCGCCCGACATCTCGTGCGGCGGCGACGCGACGATGCGCGAAATCGCGCGTACGGTCGGCGTCGTGACGGCGCGGCTCGGCGTGCGGCCGCAGCGGCGGCTCCCCAAACCGTGACCTGACGCACGCGGCGCGCGAGCGGCGCCGCCGGTTCGTGTGCCCCGGCGCACATGCGTCGGATAGCCGCGAATCCGATATCTACTAAAGATGATCGAGCCTCTGAATCGAGCGCCGCTGCACGTTCGGGACGCGCCGCTGCGGGATCCGCTCGAACCGCGTGCGGGCTCGGCTCTCTCCCTGCCGCTCGGCGAGATCGCGGGCGACTTCCGCCCGCTACCGGGCCCCGCGCGGGCGCGGCGCGCCACCTACGAGCTGCTCGTTTCCAACGACACGCCGCTGCCGCTCGCGACCTTCGCGTACGCCGTGGCCGGCACGCGTTCCAACGCCCGCATGACGTGGAACGCCATCGTCGTGCCGCCGTATTCCGCCATCGCGGTCGCGCTCGAGATCGCGTTGCCGGAACGCGGGCGCGCGCCGCGCGTCGTCGCCGAACTGCACTCGAAAGACGCGCAGCTGACGCTCGACGCGCCGCCCCCGGGACTGTCGCTACGCGGCCTCGCGCGCCGGGCCGCCGTCGCCGGCTCGACGTTCGCGCTGGCTTGCGCGGCCGCCGCCTCCGCCGCCTTGAACCGGCCCGAGGTGTACGCCTTGGCCGCGCCCGAAGCCGTGCGCAGCGGCGTGCCCTTCAACGTCGCCTACGCGCTCGGCAACGAGACCGCGGCATCCTACGTGGTCGAAACGCCCGACGGGCTGCAGGTCGGCCGCGGCCGCCTCGCGCGCGGCGCCGGCGCTTTCACGGTCGCCCTGCCGCCCAGCGCCGTCTCGGCCGGGTACGACGTCCGTGTGACCGCCACGGGGCCGCTCGGCAGCGACGAGCGCACGACGCACCTGCTAGCGCTCCCCGCCGCGCCTCACGCCTTCACGGCGGCCGACGGCCGGCGCCGCGGCGCGGCCCGCATCGCCGCGTTCAATTTGGCGGGCGCGGAAGTGCGCGGCGGCGAGCCGATCGTCGCGGACTATCGCACGGCGGCGCGCGCGGGCAGCGTGCGGCTCATCGACCAGCTCGGCACGGTGCGCGCGGAAGCGCTGCTCAATCGCACCGGCCGCTCGATCCTCGTGGCTCCGTACACGGACGTCGACCAAGATATGCGCGTCGTCGTCACGACCGAACGCGGCGTGGCCCGCGACGAAGCGGCTCTGCCCGTGCGCGTTCTGAGCGCGCAGCCCGCCGCGGTCGCCGCCGCCTCGCCCGCCCAGTCGGCGCCGGAAAGCGGCGTGCAGGGCGACGCCTCGCCCGCGCTCGCGCCGGAGGGCGCGTCGCCGATCGCCGTGGCGCCGCGCACGCGCGCGGGCGGCGCGATCGCGATCCGCATCCTGCGTCACGAACCGGATTTGCGCGTGGCGCTGTTCGATGCCGCCGGCACGGAACTGGAATCGACGGCCGTGCCGCTCGACGCGCGCAAGATTACGCTCGCCGCGCCGGCCGGGACCACCGCCGCGCGGGCCTCCGTCATCGCCACCTTCGCGAAGGGCTTCGCGCAAGAGACCTTCGTCCGCCCGGTGACGATCGTCCCCGAAAGCGAGCCTTAGCCGCCCCTTCGCGCGCCGTCGCGCAACCAGAGGCGATACGTCTTGTCGGCGTATCCCGCGTGCCAGCCCGGCGCTTCGGCCAACGCCTGATCGAGCGCGGCGTCGCGCGACACGATGACCGCATCGACGCCGCGCCGGTCGAGCGTGCGGCGCCACGCCGTTCCGACGCGCGCGACGGTGACGAAATCGTCCCACACCGCGCGCGGGTACGGGTCGGCGCGGCCGTCGAGGAACACGCGCACGTTCGGCATGCCGACCGCCAGGCCGCACCAGGCAAAATCCGCGCAGAACAAGCGATGCGCGCCGGCGGTTCGCTCTAGCGCCTGCAGCGGGGCGTCGGCAAGTCCCGTTTCGGGCGGCGCGTGACGCACGAGTTGCACGCCTACGAGCGCCGCGATCGCGAGCGACGCGACGGGCAAGGCGAAGGCCGCGCGTCGCGCGAGTTTGGTCGGCGCCGCAGGCGCTTCGGGCGCGAAGAGCGGAACGGCGCGCGTCAGCGAGCGCGCGACGAGCGGCGCCGCGATCAGCGCGAAGAGCGGAACGTTACGCGCGGCGCCGAGCACGAGAAACGCGAACGCGGCGAGCACGAGCAGATCGCTCGCCCGCGTGCGCCCGCGGCCACCGCCGCATAAGAGCATCGCGCCGAGCAACAGCGGCAAGGCCCCGAAAGCGAACGACGTGTCGTCGAGATCGGTGACCTTCCATTCGGAAATGTACGACTTAATCGGATTGCCGAACAACCCGATCGCGTATTGCGGCAAATGCCAGCCGAACGGATTGCAGCAGATGGCGGCGATCGAGCAGATCGCGAGCGTCGTCAGGCGCCGCGCGCGCGCGTCGAATCCGCGCGCTTCGAACGCGGCGCCGGCGGCGACGGTCGCCGCCAATACCGGCGCGAGCATCGCGCTCGCGTGCAGGTTCGACCACACCGCGGCGACCGCGAGCGCCGCGTACGCCAACGGTCCTTCGACGTCCAGCAGCACGAGGTAAAGCGCGACGAGCGGCCAGGCGACGACTTGCGCGCGCACGCCGAAGGATTCGTAGAGCGCGATTCCCGCAAACGCGGTGCAGAGCGCGATCGCGCGCGGCGAAGCGCCGAGCCGCTCGGCCCGATACGCGGCGAGCGCGAGCGCCCCCGCCGCGCCGAGCGCGACGGCGCCGGCGAAGAGATCCCACGCGAGGCCGTCGCGCGCGACGAAGGCGAGTGCCGAGAAAAGCCATTCTTGCGGCAGCCAGGGCGCGCCGCTCGCGCTGAACGTTTCGTCGCCGAGCGAGCGCGGGATCGCATGCGTTCGTGCGACGATCGCGCCGAGCCAGCGCTGCCAGGCGAGATCGCCGTCGCCCGCCGGGTAGGCGATCGCGGTCGCGAAGAATCGCGCGGCGAACACGCCGATCACGAGCCAGGCGTACTTCACCGCCGCCCTCCGGCGCGCACGAACAGTTCGGCCTCGTCGTTCTGCGCGACGGCGCGCCAATCGCCGCGCAGCGCGAGCAACGTCGCGATCGCGCGGTCGCGCCGCACGAGCACGGCATCGACGCGTCGCGCGTCGAGCAGCGCGCGCCAGCCGTGGCTCGCGTGCGAAAACGTGCGTTGCGCTTCGATGTCGGCGGCGCTCGCGCGATCCAGCCGGCCGTCGAGCAGCGCCGTCGTGCCGGGCGGACCGGTCGCGACGGCATAATCGCACCAATCGACGTTCGCGCAGGCGAAGCGGTGCGGCGAGCCGCTGCGGGGCGCGTGCTGCGCGAGCGCGTACGGCCGCTCCGCGAGCGCGGCGTCGGCGCGCGGTGCGACCGCGCCCGCGAGCACGATCGCGAACAGCATCGCGACCGTCACGACGGCGGCTTCGCCGGCGCGGCCCTCGTCTTCGCGCACGGTTTGCAGACCGAGCGCGTCGCGCGCCGCGCCGGCGAGCACGGGCGCCGCGAGCACGCCGAAGATGCCGAGCCCCGCGCCGTTTGCGAGCGCGTAGAGCGCGCCGCCCGCGACGAGCAGCGCGTCGCGCACGCGCAGCCGCGCGCCCGTCCCGAACGCGAGAAACGCGAAGACGGCCGCGGTGAAGCCGATGCGATACGCCGTAGGCGCGCTGTCGATCGGATGCAAGGCGACGATGCCGTCGTAGGTGCGATCGACGCGCAGCGCCGCGAACGCCTGCGCCGGAAACGCTCCGAGCGACGGCGTCGCGAGCGTCGCGAGCGCGCAGCCGGCGACCGCGAACCAGGCGTAACGAAGGTCTTTCGGGTCACGTTCGCCGTCGAACCGCGCGCCGAGCGCGAAGGCCGTCGCGATGAGCGGCGCGAGCAGACCGTCCGGCGCGATCTGGCACCAGACGAGCGCGAGCGCGCTCGCGAACAGCGGCGTGCGCGGCGTGGGGCGGTCCAGCACGAGCGCGAGCGCGGCGCACAGCGCGAGCGAGGCGGCGCCGCCGCCGGCGCGCAGCGCGTCGAGCGAACATACGAGCGCGACGCAGCTCGCCGCGAGCGCGCAGACGCGGCCGCCGTAGCGCCGCGCGCGCGTTTCGGTCAAAACGAAGGCGGCGAGCGCCGCGGCGGCTGCCGCCGCGAGCGCCGCGGCCGTGCCGCCCGAGGCCGAAGCCCAAGCCCAGAGGTCGCCGAGCCAGCCGACGCCGGCGCGGGCGAGCCCGTCGCGCGCGACGAGCGCGCCGTAGCGGCGTGCGAGCGCGAGGTCGGGCCACGCCGGCTGCGACGTCACGGCGACCGCCGCCGTCGCCGCGTAGACGAACGCGCGAACGCTCCAAAAGACGACCGCCGCGTCCCGCGCTCGAGTACCGCCGCGCGCGGGCGACGCGAGCGTCGTCATTCCAGCGTCAGGCGATCGCCGACGGCGACGTCGCGCGTGTCCCCGGCGCCGAGTTCGACGACGGTAACGGCGCGACGGCACGAGACGGACAGCCGGTTCGGCGCCACGGCCGGCGCGATTTTCAAGACGCGGTCTTCCCGGTCGAGAAAAATGACGTCGATGGTCGCGCGCATGCCGATCGTGTGCACCGCGCCGCAGCCGCCGATCCATAAGCCTTCGTCGGGCGCGACGGCCTTGCGCGGCAGCAAACCGATGCCGCGCGAGAACGGATCGCTCGCGCGCCCTACCGTCGCGAGCACCTGACCGCTCCGGGCGTTGCGTAACGTGAACGTCTTCATTTCAAAAACAGCGGGATGACGATGGCGGCCGCGCTCGCTCCGGCGAGATACGGCGCGAGCGCGATCGGCTCGTGGCGGCGGCCGCGCGCGAACGCGACGGCGGCGGCCGTCAAGCACGCCGCGCCGAAGGCGAACATCGAGGCTTGCAGTCCGAGCACGGCGGCGCCGAGCGCCACGAGCTTCACGTCACCCCAGCCCATCCCGCGTCCTTTCGAGACGAGGGCCGCGATGGCGAAAGGCACGAACGCGACGGCCGCCGAGACCGCAGGCATCACGTCGCCCTCGATGACCGTGACCAGCAGCACGCCGACCAGCGGCACGACGGTGAACGAGTCGGGAACGATACCGCATTGGACGTCGCTCGCCCACGCCGCCACGAGCGACGTCGTCAGCACGATGACGATCAGCAGCGCGGGCAGCCCCGCGCCGCGCTCCGCCACGGCGTAACCGACCGCGAACGCTCCGGTGATGAGCGCCAGCCCCGGCGTGTTCCCCGGGCGCGGACCGTCGGAAAACGGCTCGATCGTGCGGCACAGCATCGCGCTGATGCGCAAGCCGATATACGCCGCGACCGCAAAAACGAAGCCGGCCAGTACGGCGTACCATCCGTGGCTCGCCACGCTCATTGGTTATGCGTCATGACCTCGGCGACGACGCCGCCGAAGATGGTGACGAAGAGCGCCGGCAGCATGAACATGGCCATCGGCAAGACCATCTTGGTGGGCATGAGGTTGGCGATTTCTTCGGCGCGAATCATGCGCCGGTTGCGCACTTCTTCGGCCAGTTCTTCGAGCACGGTGGAGAGATTGGAGCCGAGGCGCTCGGCTTGCACGATGGCGGTCACGGTCGTCGCGAGCTGCTCTTGACGCACGCGGTTGGCCATCGACTTGAGCGCGTCCGCGCGCGAACGGCCCAAGCGGACCTCGGAGAGCACGGCTTTGATCTCCTCGCCGAGGGGGCCGACCGCGACTTCCTGCGCCGACGCGAGCGCGGCGTTGAAGGCGAGGCCCGCCTGCACGGTCGACGCGAGCATGTCGAGCAAGTCCGGCAGCGCCTTCTGGATGAGGATCTTGCGCTTCTTGATCGCCATCTTGAGCTGCGAGAGCGGCGCGTACGCGCCCATGGCCGTCAGCAATCCGATGCCTGCCAAGAAAATCAGATCCGTCGAGTGGAAATACGCGGCCAGGCAGATGCCGAGCGTGAATCCGAAGATCGCGAGCGCGACGATTCGCGCGCCGATCTTGGCGGGCGTGACCGTGTACCAGCCTGCTTCGTAGAGTTGCTGCTGGAGCTTACCGCGCTGCTCCTGGTTGAAGAGCTTTTCGAACGCTTGCGTCCGGCTCTGTCCGGGCGCGAAACGCAGACCCTCGAGCTCCTCGAGGCGTTTCGTGACGTCGCTCTTGCTCGGCGTCAGCGAGACCGCGAGCAGCCCCGCGGCGACGGCGAAGCCGATCGCGATGGCTACGATGATGACCGGTAATCCAAACATCAGACGTCAAACTGCAAGATGCGGCTAAGCGTGTAGATCGCGGCGAGTTCGAGACCGACGGCGATGCCGAGGGCGATCAAGCCCGGCGTGGTGTGGAGCAAGGCGTTGCCCATATCGGGCTGCGTCGCCACGACGAAGCCGCCCACGAGAATCGGCAAGCCGCCGATGATGCAGGCGCCCATGCGTCCCTGCGCGGTCAAGGCGCTCATCTTGCGCATGACGCGGCGGCGATCGCGGATGGTCGCGGCCAGGCGTTCGAGGACTTTGGCGAGGTCGCCGCCCGTCGACTGCTGCACGCGCACCACGCGGGAGAACATCGCCATCTCGTTGCTCGGCATGCTCTTGGTGAGTTCGTCGAGCGCGTCGACGACCGTGATGCCGATGTTGGTGCGGCCGATGACGCGCATGAACTCGCGCCGGGCCGGGTCCGGGACTTCTTCGGTGACCAGGATGATCGCTTGGCGCAAGCCGAGACCGACGCGCAGCGCGCCCGCGAGCATGCGCAGCACGAGCTCGAGCTGCTGGACGAAGCCGTTGACGCGGCGGTTGCCGCGAAAGGTCAGGTACAGCGTGCTGCCCAGAATCGAGGCCGCCAGCGAGAACGGGATCATGAACAGCGAAATCAGCGGCGCCGTGTGAATGAAGATCACGATGGCGAGCCACAGCATGACCGTGACGCCGAGGACGATCAAGGCGAAATCCTCCGCCTTGATCGACATATCCGCGCGATCGATGCGCGCTTGGAAGCTCGCGCCGAACTTCTTCAGCGAGTTCTTGACGTCGCCGCCGAGCGCGAAGACGATCAGCGCGATGACGCCGAAGATGCCGGCGCCGACGGCGTACGGAAAAGTCCCTACCACAGCGTACCGGCGGACTGGAGCTTGGCGAGGTCGCGGACGTCGAACTCGACGCCGGCTTCCTCGAAGCGAGAGGAGTAGTGCGGCTGCACGCCCGTGTACTGGAACTCGCCGACGACTTTGCCTTCCATGTCCATGCCGCGCTGCTGGTACCGCACGAGCTCTTGCATAGTTACGATATCGCCTTCCATTCCGACGACTTCAGTGATGCTCGTAACTTTGCGAGATCCGTCACGCAAACGTTCGATTTGGACGATGGCGTCCACCGCGCTCGCGACCTGTTCGCGAATCGCGCGCACGGGCAGGTCGAAACCCGCCATCAGGACGAGCGTTTCGAGACGCGCCATCGCGTCGCGGGGCGTGTTCGCGTGCAGCGTCGTCATCGAGCCGTCGTGCCCCGTGTTCATCGCCTGCAGCATGTCGAGCGCTTCGCCGCTGCGGCACTCGCCGACCACGATGCGATCGGGACGCATGCGCAGCGAGTTCTTGACGAGGTCGCGAATCGTCACCGCACCCCGGCCTTCGATATTCGACGGGCGCGATTCGAGGCGGACGATGTGCTCTTGGTTGAGCAAGAGTTCGGCCGCGTCTTCGATCGTGACGATGCGCTCGCCGTTGGGGATGTAGTTCGAGAGAATGTTGAGGAAGGTCGTCTTACCGGAACCGGTACCGCCGCTGACGATGATGTTGAGCCGCGCCTCGACCATCGCCTTCAGCAGGCCGGTCGATTCCGGCGCGACCGAACCGAAGCGGATCAGGTCGTCCATGCCCAGGCGCTTGCTGCCGAAACGGCGGATCGTGAGCGTGGAGCCGTCGAGCGCGAGCGGTTCGATGATGGCGTTGACGCGCGAACCGTCGGGCAGACGCGCGTCGACCATCGGCGAGGACTCGTCGATGCGCCGGCCCAGCGGCGCGATGATGCGTTCGATGATCGTGCGCAGGTGACGTTCGTCGTTGAAGCGCTTCTCCGAAAGCGTGAGTTTGCCGCCGCGCTCGACGTAAATCACGTTGGGGCCGTTGACCATGATTTCGGAGACCTTCGGGTCGCGCATCAGATCTTCGAGCGGCCCGAGGCCGAGCAACTCGTCGATGATCTCCTGCTGCAGCGACGAGCGTTCTTCGATCGTGTCGATGTCGGCGCGCTCGGCAAGGAGCTGCCCGGCGACCTCGTTGATCTGCGCGCGCAGCTCGGCGATCTTCTGGCCGTCGGTATGGGCGCGGCTGGCGGCCACGACGTCGATGCGCTTGGTGACCTGCTCGTGGATCTCCATCTTGAGCCGGTCGCGCTCCGGCGAGCGGCGCGGCGACGATTCGACGTGCGCGTGGCCGTTGCTGGAGACGGGCGCCATGGAGACGCCGGCCGACATCGGCGAGGATGCGGGCCGCAAGCCGGTCAAGACCGTTTCTTCGGGCACGGTTGCGAGGCGCTTCGCGAGCGCTTCGATCGCCTTCGCGTAGGTGCGGTCGCTGCGGCTCGGCACTTCGGCGATCACGGTGCCGCCGAGCGCTTTTTCGAGTTCGCGGGCGCTGATCTCCGCGCGGCCGCCGCGCAAGTTCGTGACGATCCAGACGCGCGAGAGCGGGATGCCGAATTTCGAGATGTCGCCGATGAGCGTGCGCGCGGCCGCCGAGCCGAGCAGATTGGGCTCGAGCACCACGACGACGCGCGCGGCGCGAGCGACGAAGGGGCGAACGGCGGATGCGAACGGCGCCGGCGCGTCGACGATGACCACGTCGTGCTGCGCGGCGAGTTTATCGGCCAGCGCTTCCATCTCTTCGCCGCGCAGCGCGAAAGCGTTGTCGAGACTGTCGGTGAGCTCGACCGACGTCATCCCGCCGTTTTCGACGATGGAGTAAACCCCGAGCGTGCGGTTGGCGTCGAACTGCCGGACCGCATCTTGCAACACCGCCGCGGTGCGGCGCCCGGAGAGGTCCGCGTCGACCAGCGCGACGGGGCCCGATTTCTTGAGAACCCGCGCGGATTCCAGCGCAAGCGTCGTCGCTCCGGAGCCGCCCTTCGCGTTGATGAAGACGACGATGGAACTCACGGCCTAGCGGCCGCCGGTGATGACTTTGTCGCCATCGATCACCGTCACGCCCGAGCCCGCGCCGGGCACCGGGACGTTGGCCAGCGGCACGGGTGCCGGAGCCGGATAGATCGGCGGCGGGACGTTACCCGGCGGCGCCGCGTTGGGCGCGGCTTGCGGCTCGCCGAGGTCCGCGAATTCGAGACGCTCGGAGGGCAGCGAATGCACCGGCTCTTGCGGCGAGCGTAGCGCCAGACGCAACGTCGTGTTGAGGTCGGCGACGGTGAGCAGATCCGCTTGTTCGGGCGTGACGCCGAGCGTCACGGTCGCTGCGGCGCCGCTGTCGGGCGCGGGCGTCGAACCGGTCGCTTCGAGCTGCGAGTTGATGGCGAGCACGAGCGCGCCGCGAATGATCGTGAAGGTCTTCGGCGGGATGCCGACGCCCTTGTTCACCGACGCGAGCACGTCGACGCGGTCGCCCGGCTGCACCAGATTCGACACCGCCTTGACGCGGTCGACGGGAATGCTGACCGCGCGCATGCCGGGCTTGAGGCGCGCCGTGATGCCGATCTCGGCCGGCTGGCCGATCTTGGTCGACGTCACGGTCGAGCCTTGCGGAATCGTGATCAAGGCCACGTCCCCTTCCGCCTGCTTCGGGTCGCTGAGCGCTTGCGGCTCGACCTCGTTCGCCGGCCGTTGCGTCTTGGTCAGCATGTCGGGCGTGATTTTGACGTGAATGGGGATGTCGCGGCTGGCGATGACGATCGGCTTCATCTCGGCGGCCGCCTGCTGCGTCTGCGCCTGCTGGTTGACGGAACTTAGGTACCGAAGCGTCAAAACGCCCGTGCCCACGGCGAGCAGGACGGCGACGATGAGCGTGATGCGTCGAGTGTTCACAATGGCAGCCTCAAGAATGGTGCAGCGGTGTGGGAGAGCGCTACGGCCGTGGCGCCGATTGCGATCGCTACGGCGTACGGCAGGGTTATCGGATTAGCGGGCGGCACGGCTTTCGTGCCCTTGTAAGCGAACGGGCGTAAGATCAGCGCGACCGAATGCAGGACGTTGCCGAGCCGGCCCGTGGCGGTCGCGACTGCGAGAGCGAGGACGCCCCCACCGACGGCCGTGTACACTAAGAACGGCACGGCATCGGGCAGACTTAAGGCCGCGGCCCCCGATGCGAGCAATTTCACGTCGCCGCCCCCGAGCCAACCGAACGAAAAAACGACGAAGCCGAGCAGCATGACGGCTACCAGCGTGGCGAACGCCAACGCGAGCGAGCCCGGCCCCTGCACCGCGTGAATGCCGAGCGCGGCCGTCGCGAGCGCGGCGGTCAGGGCGTTGGGAATGCGGCGCGAGCGAAGATCCGTGACTACGGCGATCGCGCACGCGACCAGCACGAGCCACACGGCCAGCGACAGGCTCATCAACATCCTACGGAATCTGGTTTTCGGAGTTTTGCAGCGAGTTGTTGGTCTTTCCGCCGAAGAGCGTCAATGCCGAAATCGCGGCGATCGAAACGAGCCCGATGATCACCGCGTACTCGGCCAGCGACTGGCCGCTGTCGTCTCGAAAGACGCTCGACATCAATGTAACCATGCAGTCCGCCCTCAACCGTTGACCGAGACAAAAGCGCGGGGCGGCGCCGGCCTCCACGACCGGTGCCGCCCCGCGTTGCGACGCTCTAGCTGAGCTGACCGGCGGCGTTGTTCAGCGTGTTGTTCGCCTTCTTGCCGAGGAACTGCAGCGCGGTGATCGCGACGATCGAGACGAGGGCAACGATCAGGGCGTACTCGACGAGGCCCTGGCCGTCGTCGTTACGGAGCATGTTCGAGAAATTCTTAAGCACGGGATCTCCTATGGTGTGGTGTGTGAGTGAGGTCTAGCGAATTCCCTTGGGTTCTTGGTCCGCCGGGATTACGACGTTACCGTTGGGGGCCTTGAGCACGATCTGGGTTTTCGCGGACGAAACGCCCGGTAGTGACGAGGCGACGACGGTGAGGATGCTTCCACGATAGTAACCCGATGCGATCGACACGGTCGTCTTAAACGATCCGTCGGACTCTGAGGTCACTTCGTGTCTGCTTAGCACGACGTCCGGGAGTTCGACCGAGAACGTCGACACTAACGTTATACTTATCGGCAAATTAGCGGGCGCTTTACCCGAAACCGCGATTTCTTGCTGACCAGGAACCTGGGACACAGCCAGGTCCGCTATCGCACCCGACACCGCTGTGACGTCGGTCCGCGCCGCCTCGCCGGCCACGCCGACCGAGCTCTCGCCGGGCGCCGCGGACGGATAGCGGGACGCGATCTGCCGCAGCCGGTCGACCAGCTTATCGGAGACGAAGAGGTCCGTGTGTGAGAAGCGCGGCGGCGGACCGTCCATCGATTCGGTGCGGTCGTTGACGTCGAAGAGCCGTTCGCCCGGACGCACGACCACGGTAACCCCGGGCCGCGTGAGCGCGACGGCGTCCTCGGGCCCCAGGTAGCTGTAATCGAACCCCAGGTCCGCCGCTACCTTAGAGAGGGCCGATTCGTGGGCCGCTATGCCGGCGACCGGCGCCGCAGCAATGACGGCGGTCGCGAACGCCGCTCTAATCGCAAACTGATTCAATTCGTCAACCTCCGCTACCGAAAAAATTGTGGGTGAGATGTGCGGCGTCGACATTTTCGCGCCGATAAACCGACTAACTACAGTTTCGAGCGTTTCGGCCTCGGACATTAGGCCCGCAGACACGGAGCACCAAGTGATCGATATACGCACGCGAGCGATCGCCGCTAGCGCGATGATGACCCTGCTCGCATTCCTAGCGAGAACGGCGCCGGCCCAGGCGGATTCCGTCGCGATCTTGTCCCTACAAACGGGGCACTCGATCATCCTGAGTACGAACGGCCTCAGCCGCGTCGCCGTGGGCGACGGGCGCATCGCCGGCGTCGTGCCGATCGGAACGTCGCAGCTGGTCGTCAACGGAAAAGCGCCCGGCCACACGACGATCTTCGTGTGGAGCGGCCACGTCCGGACCACGTACGAGCTCTCGGTATCGAGCCAAGGCCTCGACGACGTCGCGAAGACGTTGCGCGCGGCGATCAACGAGCCGGGCGTTCAGGTGGTCACCTTCAATTATAATATCATCGTGCGCGGCACCGTCCCCGACGTCGCGGCGTTCGACCGCATCAACGACATTCTCAAACGCTTCTCGGGCATCAAGTTCGACTCGGGCGGCGGCGGCGGCAACGCCCCGTTCATCAACGCCGTCTCGATCGCGAAGCCCTTAGGCAACCTGCAGGATGAGATCGCGAGCATCCCGGGCGGCCACGGGCTGCGCGTCGATGCCGACGCGAAGGGCAACGTCGTCGTCAGCGGCACCGTCCACGACGCAACGCAGGCGCAACTGGTGCTCGACAAAGTCAACGGCCTGGCCGGACCGTACCTCTCCTCGGACGGAAAAGTCATCGACCGTCTCGGCGTCAATACGGTTAGCCAGATCGACATCAAAGTTTACGTGCTCGAGGTCGACAACACGGCGCAGTCGCAACTCGGCCTGCGGCTGCAGGAAGCGCAACTCGCGGGACCGCCGCAAAACGGCTTCACGCAGTATCAGATCAATTCGCAGCCGTCGTACACCGGCGTCGAATCGGGTCTCCCTCAGAACAACGGGCGCGCACTCAACGTCGGCACCTTCTCGCGCATCGGCTTGCTGGCGCCGACGCTCGACCTGCTCCTGCAACAGGCTCACGCGCGGCTGCTGTCGTCGCCGGATCTCGTGACGCAGCCGGGCCAAGAGGCGACCTTCCTCGTGGGCGGCCAGATTCCGATTCCGGAATCCAACGGTCTCGGCACGATCTCGATCGTGTACAAGGACTACGGCGTGAAACTCGACGTGACGCCCACGATCTTGGGCAGCGGCGCCGTCGAGACGAAGGTCGCGCCGGAAGTCTCCGACCTCGACTTCGCCGACGGCATCCAGCTCAACGGCTTCACGGTGCCGGCGTTCAAAACGAGCAAACTCTCGACCGACGTCGTCACCCAAAACGGCGAGTCGATCGTGATGGGCGGCCTGCTGCGCCGCGTGGAATCGAAGAACGTCAGCAAGATTCCGGTGCTCGGCGACGTGCCGATCCTCGGCGAACTCTTCCGCTCCGTGTCCTACCAGAACAACCAAAGCGACGTCGTGTTCGTCATGACTCCCACGATCGTCACGAAGTAGCGACGACTCCGATGCGCGCGGCCTCGCTGCTCACGGCGTTCGCCGCACTGCTCGCCTTGCCCGTAGCCGCACGCGCGGGGACGACCGTTTCGGACGTCTCCGGCGTGCAGGTGATCGTCACCAAACCCGATGCGGCTCCGGCGGCGGCAAAGCGCCCCGCCGGACGCAGCGCGGCCAAAGCCGCCGCGGCGCCGCCCGCGTTCGACGCCCCGTCGCTGCCGGGAGCCGGAACGCTCTTGCGGAGCGCGCTCGCGTTCGTCGGGACGCGGTACGTGTGGGGCGGCGCCTCGCCCGGCGGGTTCGACTGCTCCGGCTTCACGTACTATCTCTTCAAGCAACTCGGCATTCGCATTCCGCGCACGGCGGACGTGCAGTTCGCCGCCGGACGCCCCGTCTACGGCGAGCCGCTGCCGGGCGACCTCGTGTTTTTCCAGACCTACGACTACGGCGCGTCGCACGTCGGCATCTATCTCGGCGGAGGACGCTTCGTCAACGCGATCGGCGACGACGTTCACGTCACGAGCTTCGGTTCGCCCTACTTTCGCGAGCGCTACCTAGGCGCGCGCCGTTTTCTCCCGGGCTAGCGCTTCGCCGTTGCCGCGCCGTGTGCGAGCGCGTCCGAGAGTTCGCGCAGGAACGAGGCCGCGTCCATGACCAGGCCGATCGTTTGCGTCGAACCGCGGTCGGTCAATTTCGTCACGCTGGCGGGATTGATGTCGACGGAGATCACCTTGCAGCTCGCCGGCAGCAGATTGCCGACGGCGATCGAGTGCAGCAGCGTGCAGACCATCAGCGCCATGCCGATCTCGGGCACGAAGCGGCGCATGGCGCGTTGCGCTTCGACGACGTCCGTGATCACGTCGGGCAGCGGACCGTCGTCGCGAATCGAACCCGCGAGCACGACGGGGATTCCCTTGACGTACGCTTCGTACATGATGCCGCCGCGCAGCAGTCCCGCCTCGATGGCCGGCCGGATGCCGCCCGCCGCCCGAATGCGGTTGACGGTGCGCAGGTGATGGACGTGGCCTTCTTCGACCGGAAACGCGTCGGCGAGGTCGACGCCGAGCGACGTTCCGAAAAACTGCGATTCGATGTCGTGCACGGCAAGCGCGTTCCCGGCGAACAGCGCGTCGACGAAGCCGTCGCGGATCAGCCCTTCCAGATACTTTCCGGCCCCCGTGTGCACGATGGCGGGGCCGCCCACGAGCACGACGCGTTTGCCCGCCGCGCGCGTCGCCGACAATTCGCGCGCGATCTCCGCGACCAGCGACTCCTTGGGCTTTTCGCTCGAGACCGCGCTCGACATGAACTCGAAGACGGCCTTGCGCCGCGGCCGCTGCAACGCTTGCACGCGCACGCCCGCGTGGCCGACGACGATCGCTTCGCCGGCGCGCACGTCCGACGGTGCGACCGTGCGCGCCGCACCGCCGGCAACGGCGATCGCGCAGTCCATCTCGGGCAGGGCGACCGGCAGCCAGCGGCCGGCGATGCGGACGTCGGTTTCGAGGTTGGTCGTCGCGTAGAAATCGTCGGGCAGGACGCCGTCGCGCGGGGCGGGTTCCGTCACGGCATCCGTATCGCCCGCGACGAGCGCGCCCGTATCGCGCAATTTGTCGAGCAACTCCTCGAGCAGCGCTTCCGAATCGGCTTCGATGCGCAGCCGCGCCGACGACGGTTCGGTGGCGGTCTTGCCGACCACGAACTGGTCGATCGTGTAGCGCGCCTTCTCGTGGTCCATGATCAGTTCGAGGACGCGCCCGAACACGCCCGAATCCAGGATGTGCCCGCGCAACTCGATCTCGCGGACGAAGCCCGTCCCCGCCTTTGCCGAATCCATCCCGCCCGACTTCGCGCGCGCGCAAGGAGCCGCCCTTTTGAGCCGAAGATTGCTCGGGTGGGCTTGATTTTCGTCCCGACGCCGCTCGGCAATCTGCGCGACGTGACGCTGCGGGCGTGCGATGTCTTGCGCGACTGCGATCTGCTCGTCGCCGAGGACACGCGCGTCGCGACCCGCCTGCTCGCGGCCCTCGACATGCCCAAGAAGACGATTTGGAGCTATCGCGAGCAGAACGCCGCGGCCGTGACCGGCGCCATCTTGGCCTGCGCGCGCGAGCAAACCGTTGCGGTCACGACCGACGCCGGCATGCCCGGCATCTCCGATCCCGGACGCGAGCTGATCGCGGCGGCGCGCGCCGCCGGCGTTGCGGTCGAGGTGCTGCCCGGCGCGTGCGCCTTCGTCTGCGCCGCCGTGCTCTCCGGGTTTCCGTCGACGGGCTTATCGTTCGAAGGCTTCGTGCCGCGCGCGAACGGCGAACGCGAACGCGTCTTTCGCGCCGCGCTCGCGCGCGGCACGACGGCCGCTTGGTACGAATCGCCGCGCCGCATTCTCGCCACGCTTTCCGTTCTCGAACGCATCGCGCCGGAGGCGTCGGTCTTCGTCGCGCGCGAGCTCACGAAACGTCACGAGCAGCAGCTCCTCGGCCGGCCGGCCGCCGTCGCCGCCGCGCTCGGCGCCGAGCCGCGCGGCGAAATCGTGCTGGTGCTCGACGGCACGTCCGCGCTCGCGCCGGCCGAGCCCGCCGCCGAGGAAGCCGTCGACGATGCGATCCGGCGCGCCTTCGCCGCGGGCGCGAGCGTGCCCGACGCCGCGCGCACGCTCTCCCGGCAAGGTCTCGGTTCGCGCGCGGCGCTGTACGCGCGCGCCTCGGCGCTGCGCGACGAAGCGAAGGTCCGCCCGTGACCGCCGTTTTCGCAGGTCTGCTTGCGACGGTGCTGATCGGCGCGTTCGGTCTGCACGGTTTCGAGGACGCGAGCGAAGCGTCGCGCGGACGGCGCGCGCCGACGGCGTGGATCGTCGCTTGCGCGGCCGTCATCGCGCTCGCGTTCTTCGCCGAACTCCAGTCGATCGCCGCGGCCGCGCGCACGCAGGTGCCGTTTCCCCCGTATTTCGCGCGCTTGCCGATCGTGCCGCTCGACGATCGCGGCCCGTACTTCGGCCACGCGCCGATCGCGCCCACGTTGGCGCGGTGTACGCTCGTGCAGACCGTCGCGCTCGGCGCGATCGCCTACCTGACGCGCGGCGCGAAGCTGTCGCGCGCCGCCGCGTTCGCGGTCGCCGCCGCGTCCGCGCTGATGCTGGCGCTGGCGTTCGCGACGCCGGCCGCGACGAGCTTCGACATGTACGCCTACGCCGGCTCCGCGCACGTCGCCGCGCCGTACCATCCCGCAGCCGTGCCCTTCGGCGGCGATCTTGCGGTCATTAACGATATCTACGGCGTCCCGATCTCGCCGAGCCCGTACGGGCCGGTGATGCTGGCGCTGGTCAAACTCGCCGCGGGACCCTTGCCGACCTTGGCGCTGCAGCTCTTCGCGTTGCGGGCGCTCGGGCTGCTGGCGCTGCTCGCGGCGCTGGGGGCCTTGCGTTCGCTGCGCTTCCCCGCGGCCGCGCTCGCGCTCGTCGCGCTCAACCCCGGGCTCATCCTGCAATACGTGCTCGACGCCCACAACGACATCGTCGCGATCGCGCTCGCGCTCTGGGCGGTGGCGCTGCTGCCGCGCTCGCGCGCGGCCGCGGTCGCCCTCGCGATCCTCGCGGGCGGCGTGAAATTGCCGTTCCTGATCGTCGGCGCGCTCGCGTTCGCCGCGCTGCCGTCCACGCGCGCGCGGCTCCAGTCGGCCGCGGCGACGCTCGCGGGCGGCGTCGCACTGTACGCGATTCTCGGCGGCGGCGCGTTTCTAGGCGCGCTCGCGACGACGTCGCGCCTCTATCGTGCGGCGCTGCTCGATCCGCTCACCAACGCACTGCACGCGGCCGTCGCCGTCGCGGCCGTGACGGTGGTCGCGCTCGCGCTCGCGCGCCGCACGTTCGTGCCGACCGGCGCGTGGTCGTTCGCGGCGCTGGGCGCGACGTTCTTCGCGTGGTACGTGCCGTGGGGCTTACCGTACGCCGCCCTCGAACGGCGCTGGTTCGCGCCGTTTCTCGTCGCCTACCCCGCGCTGTCGTTCGTTTTTTCGACGACTTACGCGGCCTCGCCGGCCCAGGCGATTCCGCTCGCCGCCGTCATCGCGCTCGGCCCGGTCGCCGCGTACGTGGCGTTGCGCGGGATCTCGCTCACTCGAACGCCGGCACCCGTGCCGCCGGCCGCCTGAAGGGTTCGCGGCGCGCGCACGCCGCCAGCGCCGCGAGCGCGAGCAGCAGTCCCGCCCACGTCGGGAGTTTGAAGAGCAAGCGTTCGAAACGCGTGCGCGAATCGCGTTCGCCCGAGCGCACCCACACGGACCACGCGACTTCGGCCGGTAAATCGGGCGCCGCCACGCGCGCGAGCGCCGCCTTCACGTCGACGCGGTGCGCGACGTGATGCGCCGGCCCGACGCCCGGAATCTCGGCGACGATTTCCCACGGCACGGTCAGCAGCAGCAGCGCGGCAAGCGTCGCTAGGCGCAGCTGCGGCGCGCGCGCGAACGCGAGCAGCACGACGGGCAGCGCGAACGCAATCTGGTGGATGTGAACGTAGGTTCCGCCGACAACCGCGAGCGCGGCCGGCAAGAACACGATTGCGGCGGGCGAACGCAGCGCGCGGGCGAGCGAGCCGCCGAACGCGACGCCCGCGCCGGCGGCCGCCAAATACGCGACGCTGCCGAGCGCGAGTGCGAGCGACGCCTGCACGCCGTAGGCGGCAAGCAACGCGCTGACGCTATACTGACCGCCGAATTCGAGACCTTCGCCGCGCGCCTGCGCGGGCAGCACGACGGTGAGATATTCGAGATTGCGCGCGATGCCGCCCGAACACAGCGAGAGCACCGCGAGCGCCGCGGCCCCCACCGCCAGCGTGCGCCGCGCGCGCGGCTCCCACACGAACAGGCCGGCGCACACGGCGAGCCCGACGTGCGGCTCGCACGCCGTCGCGAGCGCCGCGAGCGCGGCCGTGCGCGGCCGGCCGGCCGCCAGCGCCGCACCCGCCGCGCAGAGCGCGCACAGCATCAGCGGGACGATTTGACCGACGGAGACGCTCGAAAAGGCATCCGCCAGCAGCAGCGCGGGCGCGATCGCCAAGAGCGGCGCGCCCGTCGTGCGGCGCAAAAGCACGATCGTCACGGCGACCGCGAGCAAAGCGAGAGCGAGCCAAGCGGCGCTTGCGATGCGGAACGGCACGAAGGCCAGCGGCGCGAACAGCGCGAGTTCGTAGGGCGGCAGCGGCGCCGGCACGACGAGATTCGGCACCATCTTGATGTGCGACTCGGCGAGTTCCGCGCGCTCGTACGAGCGCAGCGGCTCCGCGAGGTACGGATCGGCGCCGTGCGCCGCGGCGTGCGCGGCGCCGTCGAAGGCGAGGAAGTCGATCGGATCCGAAACCGGCGTTTCGCCCACGGGAAACGCCGACAAAATGCCCGCGGTCAACGCGGCGAGCGCGAAGCACGCCGCAAGAACGGCGAGCGTGCCGCGCAACCACGCGTTAGGCGGCACGGATCGCCCGCCTTCCCGAACCGAGCGCGCGCGCCGCGATCAACACGACGATCAGGCCGTACCACGTCGGAAGTTTGGTCGCGAACTGTTCGGCGAGCGTGCGCGGATCGCTGCGCTCCGCATACGCGTCCATGAAGGCGGTGTACGAACGCTCGAGCGGTTCGTCGGGCGCCGGAACGCGCAGGTGGGGTCCGGCTTGCGCCGCGGTTCGCGGCGGCAGCCGGTCGGCCACGAGCGAACTCTCTGCAAGCGACTCCCACGGCACGGCGAGCGCGCAGACGGCCGCGACCGTCGCGACGTAGAGCGGCGTGCGCGGCTGCAGGCGCCCGACGAGCATCAGCCCGAGCGGCAGCGCCGCGGCGAGTTGATGCCCGTGCAAGAACGGACCGCCGAGCAACACGCTCGCGACGGGCGTGACGACGGCAAACGCCGGATCGTCGAAGCGCCGCCGCAAGAGGTTTCCGAGCCACAATCCGCCCGCCAGCGCCACGAGATAGGACAACGAACCCAAGCGCAGCGCGACGTTCGCCGCCGCGCCGAGCGTGACGAGCAGCGCCGACAAACTGTACTGCGCGGCAAAATTGTAGAGTTCGGAGCGCGCGTGTTCGGGAACGATCTGCGTGAGGTACTCGACGTTGAGCGCCGGCCCCGCGGCGAGCGAGGCTGCAACCAGGAACGCCGCCGCGCAGGCCAGCGGCACGCGCGCTCGCGGCACGAAGAGCAGCAAGCCGCACCAGGCCGGCAGCGCCAAGTGCGGTTCGAGGGAGGCGACCGTCACGGCGAGCGCCGCGCCGGCGCCGTCGCCGCGCCGCGCGCAGAGCGCCGCGTAGACGAGCGCCGCGAGCACGAGCGGCACGACTTGGCCGATCACGAGCGACGCGAAGCCGGCCGACGCGACGAACGCCGGCGCCACCAGCGTCGGGCGCAGCGCGCTCAAACGCGCCACGCAGGCGACGCACGCGGCGAGCGCCAGCAAATCGAGCGCGAGCCAGATCTCGGTGGCCGTGCGAAACGGCAGCACGGAAAACGCCGCGAACGCGAGCAGCGCGTACGGCGGAAACGGCGCCGGCAGCACGTGACGTTCGTCCATGTGCAGTCCGCTCTGCGCGAGCGTCTCGCGTTCGCACGAGCGCAAGGGTTCGACGCGATACGGATTCGCGCCGCGCGCGAGCGCCGCGCCGCCGCAATAGAACGCGCGGAAGTCGGTGGGGTTCGTGATCGGCCCGTCGGCGCCGTACACGTACAGCCGCGACAAGAGTGCGGCGAGCACGGCGACGGCGGCCGCCGCGCCGAACGTCGCCGCGGCGAGCCGAAGCACGCCCGAGCGGCCGGCGCGAATCCCCATGACCTGTAGTTCGGCCCTTCGGGCGCGCGAACTTAAGAGGGTGCGGCCTTCCGGCGGCCCCGGAAAGCGAGTCCCGCGGCCAACGCCGCGAACGCCAGAAGCGCGCCCCAGGTAGGCAATTTGAGCGCGAGTTCTTCGAGCGTCGAACCGCCGTTCGAGCCGTAGCCGCCCGCGCGCCGGAACGCGATCTCCGTAGTCTCCGCGTAGGTATCGGGCCCGGCGGGGAGCGCGCCGACCGGCCGCGGCGGCGACGGGTGGGGCCAGAGCACGGCGGCGAACGGCGGCGCGTCCGCCACGCTGCGCCAGGGGATCGACAGGGCGACGAGCGCCGCGAACGCGAGCGCGCGCAGGCGGCCGGCGGGAGCCCCGGAGGCGAGCAAGAGCACGAGCGCCGGGATGGCGACGCCGACTTGCGCGAGGTGCAAGAACGTGCCGCCGACGACCGCGAACGCCGGCGGCACGAGCGCCAAGAACGCGGCGTCGCGCGTGCGCCGTGCGAGCGCGCCCGCCACGGCGATCCCGCCCGCCACCGCCGCGGCGTACGAGAGGCCGCCGTAAAGCAGTGCGTCGTGCGGCGTCGCGCCGAGCGAGCGCAAGAGCGCCGTCAACCCGAACTGGATGCCGAAATCGTCGACCTGCGAAAGCGCGTGCAGCGGCAAAACGACGAGCAGATAGTCGCGGCACGTCGCAATGCCGAGCGCCGCAACCGACACGGCGGCGAGCGCGGCGGCGGCAGCTGCGAGCGCGACGCGCGTGCGCCGTTCGCACGCGAAGAGCGCGAGTGCCGCGGGCAAGCCGAGGTGCGGTTCGATCGCCGTCAGCGCGACGAGCGCCCCCGCGAGCGCGAATCGTTCGCGGCGCAATGCCAGCGCCGCGCCGCACAAGAGCGCGACGACCAGCGGCACGACTTGCCCGAGCGGTACGGACACGTACGCGACGGCGCCGCCGAGCGTCGCGACCGACGCGTAGAACGGGAACTTCGTCAGTTTGGTGAGCAGCAGCGCGCCGACGGAAAAGAGCATGACGGAGAGCGCGAGCCAGAGCGGGCTCGCGACGGTAAAAGGCAGCGCGGCGATCGGCGCGAGGAGCACGAGCGCGAAAGGCGGCAGCGGCGCGGGCAGCACCAAGCCGTCCAACATGGCCAGGCCGTAGTCGCGCGCGGCGGCGCGTTCGCACGTTCGCAGGGGCTCCGTACGATAGGGATCACCGCCCGCGAGCATCACGCGCGAAGCGCAGTAAAACGCGCGGAAATCGGCCGGATTCGTCACGAGCGTCGCTTGCCGCGCGCCGATGCCGCGGGCGGCCGACCACAGCGCGAGCGGCGTCGAGAGCGCGAGCAGCACGAGCAAAACCAGGATGCGAGGACGCACCTCTTGGGTGTCGGCAACTCGGCGAGCCGGTTGTAGCGGCGCGCCGCAGGCGGTCGCGCGGCAATCCCCAAAAGCGTTCGGCGTGTCAGCGCACGGGTTTTACGTCACCACGCCGATCTACTACATCAGCGGAAACCCGCACATGGGCCACGCCTACACGTCCATCGCGGCCGACGTTTTGGCGCGCTACCACCGCACCAAAGGCCCAGCCTTTTTCCTGACCGGGACCGACGAGCACGGCCAGAAAGTCGCGCAAGCCGCCGCCGCCGCGGGCCTCTCGCCGCAGGCGTGGACCGACGAGCTGGTGCCGAAATGGAAGGCGCTCTGCGCGGCCTACGACGTGCGCTACGACGATTTCATCCGCACGACCGAAGAGCGGCACACGCAACAGGTCGTCGCGGTTTTCGAACGGCTCAAGGCGAGCGGCGACGTGTACCTCGGCACGTACGAGGGCTGGTACTGCACGAACGACGAGACGTTCTGGCTCGAAAGCAAGCTCGTCAACGGCCGCTGCCCCAATCCGGAATGCGGCCGCGAAGTACAGTGGCTCTCGGAAGACAACTGGTTCTTCGCGCTCTCGAAGTATCGCGATCGTCTGCTCGCGCACTTTCGCGAGCACCCGCGCTTCGTGCGCCCCGAGCGCGCCTACAACGAGATGCTCGCGACGCTCGAAAGCGGCCTCGACGACCTCTGCATCTCGCGCGTCAACTTGGAGTGGGGCGTGCCGCTGCCCGGCGGCGGCGTCATGTACGTGTGGCTCGACGCGCTGCTCAACTACATCACGGCGCTCGACTACGCTTCGGACGGCGAGCGTATGCGTGCGTTCTGGCCCGCCGACGTGCAACTGGTGGGTAAGGAGATCGCGCGCTTCCACACGATCATTTGGCCCGCGGTGCTGTGGGCGCTCGGGTTGCCGGCGCCGCACGTGGTTTTCGCGCACGGCTGGATGACGCTCGAAGGCGAGAAGATGTCGAAGAGCCGCGGCAACGTGATCGATCCGTTCGCAATGGCCGAGCGGTTCGGCGCGGACGCGATTCGCTATTTCCTCTTGCGCGAGGCGCCGTTCGGCAGCGACTTCTCGTTCGGCGAAGAGAAAGTCCGCGCGCGCCGCAACAGCGACCTCGGCAACGATCTCGGGAACCTCGTGAAACGCTCGCTCGCGATGGTCGCGCGCTACCGCGACGGCCGCGTGCCGGCGCGCGGCGACTCCGTCTTCGCCGAACGTTTCGCCGGACTGCCTTTACGCGTCGGCACCTGCTTGAACGACTTGGCCTTTCGCGAGGCGCTCGAAGCGATCTGGGAACTCGTCACCGCGCTCAACGCTTACGTCGATACGACCAAGCCCTGGGACTTACACAAGCGCGGGGAAGCGGAAACGCTCGACGCGGTGCTGTACGACCTATGCGAAGGCGTCCGTTGGCTCGCGCAACTGTTGTGGCCGTTCATGCCGGTCAAAGCCGCCGAAATCTGGCGCCAGCTCGCGCAAAGCGGCGAACCCGACGGCGACTGGACCGCGCTGCGCTGGGGCGGCCTC
>Ga0209698_10000872_pt1 | contig 34812 bp, 35 predicted proteins | sample LitLauG_LLR_2012_FD_187203 | JGI IMG/M metagenome (GOLD analysis project Ga0209698, IMG submission 187203) | Freshwater sediment microbial communities from Pennsylvania, USA - Little Laurel Run_MetaG_LLR_2012 (SPAdes) (version 2) | ecosystem: Environmental > Aquatic > Freshwater > Creek >... | reverse complement strand
GGTGGCGGAGGCGCGGACCCGCGGCGCGGCCGGTGGCGGAGGCGCGGACCCGCGGCGCGGCCGGTGGCGGAGGCGCGGACCCGCGGCGCGGCCGGTGGCGGAGGCGCGGCTGGGTCAGCCGGCGGCCAGGCGGCGGAGGCGCTCCACGACCGAAGGGAGGGCGGCGATGGCACGGTCGATGTCGGCGTCGGTCGTCGACCACCCGACGGAGAGCCGCAGGCTCCGCTCCGCCTCCACCCCCATGGCGGCGAGCACCGGTGAGGGCTCGAGCGATTCGGACGCGCACGCGCTGCCCGAATGAGCCGCGACGCCGGCCTGGTCGAGCCCGAGCAGCACGGCCTCCGCCTCGACCCCGTCGACGCCGATGCAGGCGATGTGGGGGAGCCGGTCCCCGCGCTCGCCGTAGGCCCGCACGCCGGGGATCTCGCACGCGGCATCGAGGAGTCGTTCGGTCTGGGCCCGGGCGCGCTCGGCTTCGCCGTCGAGCGCGCCGCCGGTCACGGTGGCCGCGGCGGCGCCGAAGCCGACCCAGGCCGCGACGTCCTCCATGCCGGCGCGCCGGCCCCGCTCCTGTTGCCCGCCGACGAGCAGCGCCGGCAGGCGCAGGCCACGGCGCACGAGGAGCGCACCAGCACCCTTGGGGCCTCCGAGCTTGTGGGCCGACACCGACAGGAGGTCGGCGCCGAGGTCGTCGAAGTCGACCGGGACGTGGCCGGCCGCTGCCACGGCGTCGACGTGGAGGAGGACGCCGCGCTCGCGGCAGGCGGCGGCCACCTCCCGGACCGGCTGCAGCGTGCCGACCTCGTGGTTGCCCCACTGGCAGTGCACGAGGGCGGTGTCCGCCTCGACCGCAGCGAGGAGCGCCGCCGGGTCGATGCGGCCGTGCCCGTCGACGCCGACGCGCGTCGTGCGGGGGGCCCGGTCGGATGCGTCCCGCACGGCGGAGTGCTCCACCTCGGCCAGCACCACGTGGCTGCCACGGCCCGACGCCAGCGCGCCGTGGACCGCCGCGTTGACGGCTTCCGTCCCGCAGGAGGTGAACACGACCTGACGGGGGCGGGTGCCGAGCAGCTCGGCCACCTGGGCCCTGGCTTCTTCGAGCGCGGCGCGCGCCATGCGGCCCTCGGTGTGGACCCGCCCGGGGTCGGCGGCGTCCAGCCAGGCGACGACGGCCGCGACCGCTTCGGGCCGGGGCGGCGACGTCGAGGCGTGGTCGAGGTACGCCCGAGGACCGGCCGGCTCAGACGAGGGTGACGCAGGCATCGTCGCCGAGGGCCCGCGACGATTCGGTGGCCAGGACCGATTCGCCGTAGAGGGCGGCCAGCATCCCCCGGACCATCCCCCGGTCCACCGCGCAGATCACCGGGTGCTGCTTGGCCGCGTCGAAGAACGGGCAGCTGTCCTTGATCAGCACGAGCGAGGCGCCCCGCGACTCGGCATGGGCGGCGAAGCCGTGGGCAGTGAGGGCGTCGGCGATGGCGTGCAGCGCGCTGCGAAACGAGCGCTGACCGTCCCCCGGTGCCATGTGCGCCGCGAGCTCGCGTCCGTAGGTCTCGCCCACCTCCTCGGCCATCGCCTCGGCCTGGTCGGTGGGCACCAGGGCGAGGGCGCGGCCGAGCAGGGCGATGAGCAGCTCGTCACTGCGCAGCGGCAGCTCCAGCCCGGCGGCGCGCCCCGAAGTGCGGTAGCGCTTGGACGGCCGCCCTGCGCCGCGGCTGGCCCGGGTGACGAACACCTCCAGGTACCCGCCGCCGGCCAGCTTGTCGAGGTGGTGGCGGGCGACGTTGGGGTGGAGGGCGAAGTGCTCGGCGACCTCGCCGGCGGTCACGCCCTCCGGGCGCTCGCGGCCGTAGAGGTAGATCTGGCGCCGGGTGGGATCGCCGAAGGCCGAGGTGACCGCCACGACGGTGGCGGAGAACTCGGCATCGGTGAGCGGGCGGTCCTCGCCCTGGTGGGGTAGCGCAGCCACGGGCGGTATTCTACCTATGGACGTAGTGGAAATCCCCGAGGGCTGTGGAGGACGGATGGCGGTCACCGAGCAACAGGTGCGGGAAGCCCTTCGGCCCGTCGAGGATCCCGAGCTCCACATGAGCATCGTCGACCTCGACATGGTGCGCGCGGTGCTGGTCCACGGGCGCCAGGTGGCGGTGACGGTGGCGCTCACCGTGGCCGGTTGCCCGTTGCGGACCGAGATCACCAAGCGCGTCACCGATGCGCTGCTCCCGCTCGACGGTGTCGACGAGGTCACCGTCGACATGACGGTCATGACCGAGCAGGAGCTCGGCGCCGTCCGGGAAAAGATGCGTGGTGCCAACGGTGCGACGCCCGCCCACTCCCACGGCGGGCAGCGGCTCGGGCACGAGGACGGCCGCCCCAACCCGTTCATGGACCCGTCGAGCCCGACGCGCATCCTCGGGATCACCTCGGGCAAGGGTGGGGTGGGCAAGTCGTCGGTGAGCGTCAACCTGGCGGTGGCGCTCGCGGCCGCCGGTCACGAGGTCGGCTTGCTCGACGCCGACGTGTACGGCTTCTCCGTCCCCAAGATGCTCGGCATCGACCGCGATCCCGTCGTCATCGAGGACATGATCATCCCGCCCGAGGCGTGCGGGGTGAAGTGCATCTCCATCGGCTTCTTCGTCGAGGAGGACCAGCCCGTCATGTGGCGGGGACCGATGCTGCACAAGGCCCTCGAGCAGTTCCTCGTCGACGTGTGGTGGGGTCGCCCCGACTTCCTCGTCGTCGACATGCCCCCGGGCACCGGCGACGTGGCGCTGTCGATGGCCCAGTACCTCCCGCGCTCGGAGATCTACGTCGTCACGACCCCGCAGCCGGCCGCGGGGCGCGTCGCGCAGCGCAGCGCGTACATGGCCAGAAAGATCAACCTCCCCCTGCGCGGCGTGATCGAGAACATGAGCTGGTTCACCGGCGACGACGGCACCCGCTACGAGCTGTTCGGAGCCGGGGGTGGAGCCCAGCTCGCTGACGAGCTCGGGGTCCCGCTCCTCGCCCGGATCCCGCTGGTGCCGGCCCTCCGGGAGGGCGGCGACGTCGGTCGTCCGGTCACCGCGACCGATCCCGACTCGGAGATCGCACGCACGTTCGCATCGCTCGCCGTGGACATCGCGGCGCGCGGCGCGGCCCGGGTGTTCCGCCCCGAGCTTACGATTCGCTGAAGTCGGGTCCGCCTGCCAACCGCAGCGGCATCGGGAGGCGTACAAGGGAGCATGGGATCACCGGGTGGGCGCCGCGCACCGGAGGGTCCCACCGGCGCGTCCGCCGACGGCGGTGCGCCGGTGGGTCGCCGGGTGGTCCTCGGGATGCTCGGCCTCGGCGTCGGCGGCGTCCTGGTCGGAGCGCGGGTGCAGGGATGGATATCGACCGTGCTCGCCCCCATCCAGGCCGCGGATCCGACCGATCTGACCCAGCTGATCCCGGCGGCGGGAGGGTTCCGGATCTACTCGGTCGTCGGTTCGCTCCCGCACCGCAGCGTGGCGGACTACCGCCTGGTGGTCGACGGCCTGGTGGACACGCCCCTCACCCTCACCGTCGGGGACCTCCGAGCCATGGCCTCGGTGCGGCTGGTCAAGGACTTCCAGTGCGTGACGGGTTGGCGGGTGGCCTCGGTGCCCTGGACCGGTGTCCCGCTCGGCGCGCTCCTCGATCGAGCGGGGGTGCGCGCGGGGGCCGGAGCGCTGCGCTTCGAGTCCTTCGACGGTGCGTACACCGAGAGCCTCACCCTCGACCAGGCCCGCCGGCCCGACGTCATCGTCGCCCACGGGATGCAGGACGGGGGCATCTCGGATGCCCACGGTGGGCCGGTCCGCTTGTACGTCGCCCCGATGTATGGCTACAAGTCCTGCAAGTGGCTGTCGCGCATCACCGTGGTGCCGGGCGTGGAGGCCGGGTACTGGGAGCGGCGCGGCTACGACGTGGACGCGTGGGTCGGGCGGAGCAACGAGCGCCGTGACACCCCGACAGCCTGAGCGCCGCGCCGTACCCGACGAGGTGGTCGAGCGCTTCGATGGCGTCGAGCGGGTGCTGCACTGGATCAACGCCTGCCTGTTCGCGGTCGTCATGGGCACCGCGGTCTGCCTCTACGTCCCGATGGTGTCCGCGTACGTGGGACGGCGGGAGGTGGTCAAGACCATCCACGTGTACACCGGGCTCGCCCTCCCCGTCCCACTCCTGGCGAGCGTCGCGGGGCGGTGGGGACGACGGCTGCGGGCCGACCTGCGGCGCCTGAACCGGTGGAGCGCGGAGGACCGCCGGTGGATGCGCCGGCGCGGCTGGCGCCCCGAGGGGCTGGGTGGCTTCGACCTCGGCAAGTTCAACCCGGGGCAGAAGCTGAACGCCGCCTTCAGCGCCGGCGCCGTGGTCCTGATGCTCCTGACCGGCTCGATGATGCGCTGGTTCCGGCCCTGGCCCCTGTCGTGGCGCACCGGCGCGACCTTTGTCCATGACTGGGTGGCGATCGGGTTGTTCTCCGCCATCACCGGCCACGTGCTCTTCGCCCTCGGAGATCGCGATGCGCTCGGCTCGATGTGGCGGGGAACGATCCGTCGGGAGTGGGCGCAGCGCCATGCGCCGCGCTGGCTGCACGAGCTCGACGATCAGGCTCGGCCCGGGACGGGCCGCTCGCCGGCCGAGGACGCGCCGGACGAGGAGGTGCCGGTCGAGGACGCGCCGGCCGAGGAGGTGGCGCTCAGGTCGTCCCGACCGATCGGGGCAGCCGCGCCGGGTCCCACCCGAGAAGGGTGACGGCGCGCTCGCAGGCGAAGCGGTCGGTCATGCCGGCGACGTAGGCGACGGCGGCGAAGCGGGCATCGTCGCTGCCGGGCGCCGGGCCTCCGGCGGCGATCGGCCGGGCCCCCATGAGCGCCGGGCGCTCGCTCACGTGCTCGACCAGCGCTCGGAGGATCGCGATGACCGCGTCGGCCTGCTCGAGGGAGTCCGGGCGCATGTAGACGTGGTGGTAGTTGGCCGCACGGAACTGGGCGAGCGCGTCGGCCGTCGCCGGGTCCATCCCGATCTCGCCGTGCGCCTGTGCCGTCGCCACGACCGCATCGATGAACGCGCCGAGCTGCTGGGGGCGGTCCGGTCCGCACCGCTCCCGCACCTCGACGGGCAACATGTCGGTCGTCACGATCCCGGCGGAGACGGCGTCCTCCCAGTCGTGGCAGACGTAGGCGATGCGATCGGCCCAGCTCACGACGTGGCCCTCGGGGGTGGCAGGCGACGGTCGGGACCACGAGTGGTTGCGGACGCCGTCGAGGGTCTCCTCGCACAGGTTGAGGGGGGTGAGCACGACGTCGGCGCCCCAGGTGGCGTGGTCGAAGCCGCCGGGCACGTAGGGGCTCAGCGCGTCCTCGCTCGGGTGGCCGCCCGGGCCGTGGCCGCAGTCGTGGCCGAGGGCGATCGCCTCGGTGAGGGCGACGTTGAGCCGGCACGCGCGCGCGATGGCGACCGCGACCTGAGCCACCTCGAGCGCGTGCGTCAGGCGGGTCCGTTGGTGGTCCGCAGGGAAGATGAACACCTGGGTCTTGCCGGCGAGGCGCCGGAACGCGGTGGCGTGCAGGATGCGGTCGCGGTCGCGCTCGAAGCACGTCCGGCTCGGGTCGGGTTCCTCCTCGACGGCCCGGAGCCCTGCGCCTTGCGCCCGGGTCGCCCCCGGCGCCAGGACGGCCTGCTCGAGCTCCTCGCGCCGGAGCCGGTCGAAGGTGCCACCGAGCGGGCCGAAGGTGCTGCCGCGCTCAGCGTGGGCCCGGCACACCTCGCCGGCGGGTGTGCGGTGCCCCTGCATCGTCCCGGCCCACTCGAGGGCCCGCGCCGAGCGGGGAGCGTCGATGGTCACGGGGCCACCGTACCGGGGCGGTGCGACGACCGGGCCCCGGTCGGCCCGGCGGGGACCTAGCATGGCGGCCCGGGCCTGTCAGGTGGGTCCGACGAGGAGGATGCGACGGTGGATGTTCGGATCGGTGTCATCCAAGCGCCGAGGGAGATCGAGATCGAGCTCGGTGACGACGCCGACGCGGGCGAGTTGGAGCGCCAGTTCGAGGAGGCGCTCGCGGGCGAGCGCGTGCTCTGGTTGACCGACCGCAAGGGCCGGCGGCTGGGTGTGGCGGCGGCCAAGGTCGCCTACCTCGAGATCGGGGTCCCCGCCGACGAGCGCCGCGTCGGTTTCGGCGCCTCTGCGACCCGCTGAGGGCCGGTCCGGGCCGGTGGTGCCCGAGAGCCTCCTCGACCGGAAGCTGGTGTTCGTCACCGGCAAGGGCGGAGTGGGCAAGACGACCGTGTCGGCCGCGCTCGCGCTCCTCGCCTCCGAGCGGGGCAAGCGGACGCTGGTGTGCGAGGTGGACGCCAAGGGGGATCTGTCGGACTTCTACGAGACGGGACCGATCCGCTTCGACGAGCGCGAGATCCACCCGGGCCTGTGGGCCATGTCGATGGACACCGAGGCATCCCTCAAGCAGTACCTGAGCCTCCAGCTGCGGATCCCGCTGGTCGCCCGCATCGGCCCCCTGGCCCGGATGTTCGACTTCGTCGCCACGGCTGCGCCCGGCGTCAAGGAGATCGTGACGGTCGGGAAGCTCTGCTGGGAGGTCAAGGAGCGCCACTACGACCTGGTCGTGGTCGACGCGTCGGCCACCGGCCACATCGTCGGCCAGCTGGCTGCGCCCCAGGCGATCAACCAACTGGTGCAGGTCGGGCAGGTGCGCCAGCAGACCGGATGGATGCTCGACATCCTCGGCGACGCGGCCACCACCGGGTTGGTCATCGTCACCACCCCCGAGGAGATGCCGGTCAACGAGACGATCGAGCTCCAGGGACGGGTGCGTTCGGAGACGACGGTGGACCTGGCTGGGATCGTCGTCAACCGGGTGCTGCCCGAGCTGTTCGGGCGCCGGGAGGAGGCCGTGTTCGAGCGGCTGTGCGAGCCCGACGCCGTCGCGGCCATCGATCGTGCCCTCGACGGCCCGGTGCAGCCGCTGCTCGACGGCGCCCGGATGGCGGTGTCGCTGCGCCGGACGCGCACCGAGCACCTGGAGCGCCTCCGTGCCGAGGTCGACGCCGCGATCCCGATGCTGTACGTGCCCTACCTCTTCGTGCGCTCCCACGGCCTGCGCTCGACGCGCGTCGTCGCCGACGCTCTCTCCGCCGAGCTCGGGTTCTGAGCGTGGCCCGCCGCACCGGGAGCGACGAGGCGCCCGACTCACTCGAGGCGTTGGTCGCGGCCAAGGAGATCGTCGTGTTCTGCGGGTCCGGTGGGGTGGGCAAGACCACGACCGCGGCGGCGACAGCGGCGATGGCCGCCGTCAAGCAGGGGGGCAAGGTCCTGGTGCTCACCGTCGACCCGGCCAAGCGGCTGGCCGACGCGCTCGGTGTGGGGCCCCTCGGCAACACCGAGACGAGGGTGCCCGACGAGGCGTTCGCCGCCGTCGCCGGCGGGGTCCGCGGCGAGCTGTGGGCGGCGATGCTCGACACCAAGCAGAGCTGGGACAACCTGGTCAGGCGCCACGCGCCGGACCGGGAGACCGCGACCCGGATCCTCGAGAACCCGCTGTACCAGAACGTGTCGGGCCGGTTCGTGCAGAGCCACGAGTACATCGCGATGGAGCGGCTCTACGAGATCCACCACGAGGGCAGCTTCGACCTGATCGTCATCGACACGCCGCCGACGAGGAACGCACTGGACTTCATCGAGGCGCCGGCGCGGATGGCGGACTTCTTCTCGTCGCGCCTGCTGCGGCTCCTGATCGTCCCCTACCGCAGCCGCATGGTCAACCTGGCGTCGCGGCCCTTCTACCAGGTGGCGGACCGGATCCTCGGGTCCCAGTTCCTCCAGGACATCGCCGAGTTCTTCATCCTGTTCCAGACCATGTACGACGGCTTCGTGCAGCGTGCGACCGCGGTCGAGCGCCTCCTCCACGACAAGCGGACCTCCTTCGTCGTGGTGTCGACGCTCGAGGCGACGCCGGTGCGGGAGGCGGAGTACTTCATCGAGGTGCTCACGTCCATGCACTTCCACCTCGGTGCGCTCGTGCTCAACAAGGTGCTCCCGTCGTCGTTCCTCGACGAGGCGGCGGGCCGCCGGGCGGAGTGGCTGAGCCAGCACACCGCGGAGGTGGCCGCCGAGGTGGGGGCCGTCATCGGCGCCGATGGGCACCTCGTCGAGCGGGTCCTCCACGAGGTCGCCGAGAGCTTCCGCAACTTCGAGGTGGTCGCCCAGCGCGAGGCCAAGCAGCGCGCCGAGCTCGCGTCGGTGCCCGACGTGGTGGCTACCGCGCCGTCGTTCGAGACCGACATCTACGACCTGGCGGGTCTGCTCCGCCTGGGGGAGCAGATCTGGTCCTGACGCCGGGCCCCTGCCTGACGCCGGGCCCGCCGGGCGCCACCGGGGTGCGGCACGCCCGGTCCACGAGGCCTGGTCGGGGGAGGAGCGCCTGCTTTCGTAGCATGGGGCCCCATGGCGACCCTGGCGGAACTGGCTCGGGATTTCACCAAGCTCGATCCGCGCACCCTCGCCCACCTCCAGCGGCTGGTCGCCTCATGGGGGATGCTGTCGGACCTCTGCTTCGCCGATCTGCTCCTGTTCGTGCCGGTCCGGGGCGACGACGGGTGCTTCATCGTCATCGGCCAGGTGCGGCCGACGACCAGCCAGACCCTGCACCGGGAGGACCTGGTCGGCCAGCGCACCTCTGAGCTCGACCGCCCCCTCGTGGCGCGCTCCTGGCGGCTGGAGAGCATCGTGGAGGGGGAGGTCCTGATCCCGAGCCGCAACGAGCGGGGCCGGCTGGTGTGCATCCCGGTCCGCTCCGACGGCCGGGTGGTGGCAGTGCTGACCCGGGAGTCGGCCCTCTCGGTCGGTCGCCGGCCGGGCGAGCTGGAGCGGGTCTACGTGGAGGTCTTCGACCGCTTCGCCCGCATGATCAGCAACGGGGAGTTCCCCTATCCCGTCGCCAGCCAGGTGACGAGCGAAGCCCCCCGGGTGGGCGACGGGGTGATGGTGCTCGACAGCGCGGGGCGCGTCGAATACGCCTCACCCAACGCCATCAACGCCCTCCATCGCCTCAGCCTCAACTCCTCGGTCGAAGGGATGCGCCTCGACGAGGCAGGCATCGAGGAGACCGCCACGAGCCGGGCGCTGGCCACGCTGCTCCCCGTGACCGAGGAGGTCGAGCGCGGCGCCGACGTCGCCGTGCTGATGCGCTGCATCCCCCTGCTCGAAGATCACGCGGCGACCGGTGCGCTCGTCCTGCTCCGCGACGTGTCGGACCTGCGGCGGCGGGACCGGCTGCTGCTGTCGAAGGACGCAGCCATCCGCGAAGTGCACCACCGGGTCAAGAACAACCTCCAGACCATCTCGTCGCTCCTGCGGCTCCAAGCCCGGCGTCTCCAACCGGGCGACGGTCGCAGCGCCCTCGAAGAGGCCGAGCGGCGCATCCGCTCGATCGCCCTCGTCCACGAGATCCTTTCACGCGACGCCTCCGACCAGGTCGACTTCAACGACATCCTCCCATCGCTCGTGCGCATGGCGGAGGACCTCCTGCCGCACGACCAGCCGGTGCGCATCACCTGCGAGGGCGAGGCCGGCGAGCTCCCGGCCGAGGTGGCGACGCCCCTGGCGGTGATCCTGACCGAGCTGCTCCAGAACGCGGCGGAGCACGCGTTCGGTCCCGGGTCCGGCGCCGCGGCGGCTCCGGCCGGGGTGCGCGTGCGCCTCGGCCGCACCCCGGGGATCCTGCTGGTCGAGGTCAGGGACAACGGGGTGGGGCTGCCCAAGGGCTTCTCGGTCGACCAGACGACGAGCCTCGGGCTGTCGATCGTGCGGGACCTGGTGCGCAGCCAGCTCGAAGGCACGATCGAGATGCAGAGCGACGGGGGCACCGTCGTCGCCCTCGAGATCCCCGTGGTCGCCCGGGAGGCCGATGCCGACGCCGGCCCGTGACCGGACGCGTCGATGCCGGCCGGAGGCCGGGCATTTGACTCAGTGATCGGTGCCGGGGGGCGTCGTGCTCAACAAGCGCGGCGCTGGCGGGCCAACCACGCCTTGCGCAGCTTGCGCCGCTCCTCTTCGGATGTCCCGCCCCAGATCCCGGACTCCTGGTTGGTCGCCAAAGCGAACTCCAGGCAGGCCGACTGTGCCTCGCACTGGCGGCACACCGCTTTGGCCGACTCGATCTGTTCGATCGCCGGTCCGGTGGTGCCAACCGGGAAGAACAGGTCTGGATCGGTGTCTCGACACGCTGAGTTGGATCTCCAGTCTTCGAGATCCCACTCGATCGAGCGGCTCCATGTCAGGGCCACTAACGCCTCCACGAGCAACGGGGTGTGAATGTGAAAACGTTCACATGTGATAGAACGCCGGGACTGTTCACCACTTGTGTGCCAGAGCGTAAAGCCCGGGCCACAGTGCCGCAAGCGTTTCGTTGAAAAAAGTGGGGAAAATGTGGGCGTGGTCGCTCTGCTCGCGCACCGGGGCGCCGGCGAGGTGGTGGGGGACAACACGATCGAGGCGTTCTGCGAGGCACGCCGCCTCGGCGTCGACGGGGTGGAGCTCGACGTGCGTCGCAGCGCCGACGGCGGGTTGGTCGTGCACCATGATCCACACGTCGAGGGGCTGGGGCCCCTGATCGCACTGCCCGTCGCCGACCTCCCACCCGAGGTGCCCCTGTTGGAGGCGGCGATCGTGGCCTGTGGAGACCTGGTCGTCAACATCGAGCTCAAGGAGCTCCCCGGTGAGCCCGGTTACGACCCGGACCACCCGCTCGCCGGCTCGGTCGCCCGCTTCGTCCTCGAGCGCGGGCTGGAGTCCCGGGTGATCGTGTCCTCCTTCGATCTGCGGGCGCTCGACGCGGTGCACGCCGTCGATCCGGCCATCGCCACGGGGTGGCTCACCTCCGACGGCTACGACCAGCACGAGGCCCTCGTGTCCGTGCTGCGCCAGGGCCATCAGGCCCTCCACCCGTACCACCAGGCGGTCACCGCCGAGCTGGTGTCGAGCGCGCACGCATCGGGCATCGCCATCCGCACCTGGACCGTCGATGACCCGCGCCGGGCCCTGGAGCTGGCGGGCGCCGGCGTGGACGCCATCATCACCAACCGTCCGGCGCTGCTCCGCCGGACCCCTGGGGTCGGCTGCTAGGACGGGGCCGCGGCGGGTGGCGTCGACCGCCCCACCGGGGTGAGGAGGGTCAGGGCCTGCGGCTCCCAGCGCAGCAGCAGGCGCTCCGTCTCGCCGAGGAAGTCGCCGTCGACCTGGTAGGGAAACGGGCCGTACCCCGTGACGGTGAGCTCGCCGAGGTCGGCGGCGTGGACCAGGTGGCGGGAAGGCCCGAGCCGGGCCCCGCCCCGGCCCCGGAATGCTCCGACGATGATCCGCAGGGTTGGCACGAGGGCGAGGGTCCGGAACGCGACGATGCTCAGCCGGCTGTCGAGGCTGGCCTCGGGGGCCACGTCGAGGGGGCGGTTGCCCAGGTAGGTGTAGGGGTGGGTGTTGAGGCAGATGGCGAAGCAGGCGTCGTCGACGGTCACCTCGGGACCGTTGGCCCCCCCGGTGCCGGTGCGGATCGCGAAGCGCGGCCGGCTGCGGTCGTAGTGGCGGAACCAGGTGGCGAGCGAGGCGTAGAGGAACAGCGGGTGACCGGCGTAGCGCTTGAGCGTCGACCGTCGCTCGACCTGCTCGACCACGGCGGCGTCGAAGCCGATGCCGACGTGGAAGAGGAAGTAGCGCCCGTTGACGCTGCCGAGGCCGATGCGTCGCCAGGGCCGATGGTTGAGGGCGGCGAGCAGCTCGCCGGTCGCCTCGATCGGGTCGTTGGTCATCCCGATGGTCCGGGCGAACACGTTGGTGGACCCACCGGGGAGCACGCCGAGCGCCGTCTCTGATCCGGCCAGGCCGTTGGCCGCCTCGTTGACGGTCCCGTCCCCGCCGAGCGCGATCACTGCGTCGAGCCCGTCGGCTGCGGCGCCCTGGGCCAGGCGTGATGCATGGCCCCGCCGGCTCGTCTCCGCGACGGTCACCTCGTGGTCGGCGCTCAGCGCCTTTTGGATCACGACCCGGGCGCGCGCGGTCACCGACGACGCCGACGCGTTGACGACGAGGAGGAGGCGCATCGCTCGGCCCCGACGATCAGCGCGGTGCGCCGGCGGCGGGTGGGTCGGCAGCCGAGCGCAGCTGGGCGACGCTGCGGGCCAGGAGGCGGGAGACGTGCATCTGGCTGATGCCGACGCGGCGGGCGATGTCGGACTGGGTGAGCCCCTCGAAGAAGCGGAGGTGGACGATCAGCCGCTGTCGCGGTGGGAGGCGGGCGACCAGGGGCGACAGATCCGCTCGCCGCTCGGCCCCGGCCAGCTCGGCGTCCTCGGACCCGAGCCGGCTGCCGAGGGTGTCGTCGCCTTCGGCGCCGCTCGGCGCGTCGAGCGAGGCGAAGCGGTAGGCCTGGCCCGCTTCGAGCGCCTCCAGGACTTCCTCCTCCGACACGCCGGCATCCGCGGCCAGCTCCGCGATCGTCGGGGAGCGGCCCAGCTCCTGGCTCAGGGGGGCGACATCGGCGGTGAGCCGGAGGTAGAGCTCCTGCATCCGGCGTGGCGCCCGGACGGCCCAGCCCTTGTCCCGGAAGTGGCGCTTGAGCTCACCCACGATGGTGTGCGTGGCGTAGGTGGAGAACTCCACCCCTCGCTCGGGGTCGAAGCGGTCGACCGCCTTGACGAGCGCGAGCGACGCCACCTGGACGAGGTCGTCGAGTGCCTCCCCCCGGTTGGCGAAGCGCCGCGCCAAGTACTCCGCCAGGCTGATGTGGGCGGCGACGAGCTCGTCGCGCACTCCGCGATCGGCGGTCCGGGCGAACTCGACGAAGCGCTCGCGCCGTTCGTCCCGCTGGCTCGGGTCGAGGACCATCGGCTCAGCCGTTGGGTCGCCGTTGCTTGACGACCCGGAACCACGGACCATCCCCGTCCGCCCCGAGGCTGTGCTCGTCGACGAGCGCGTCGAGGATGAGCCCGGAGATCTCCGAGAGCTGGGGACGCCGATCGCCGCTGTCGAAGCGGCCCCGGCCCTCGATCTCCAGGCCGGCGTCGCCCACCACGAAGCGGATCTCGACCGTGCCCGGCTGCCCGGAGGAGCCGGTGAGGCCGAAGCACACCTCGTCGACCGCCAGCCGGAGGTCCTCGACCTCGTCGAAGCTGAACCGCAGCCGGCTCGCCAACCCCGCGGCGGTGACGCGCGCCAACCGGAGGAACTCCGGCGTCGCCGGCACGACGAGTCGCACCTCGTCCTCGTTCGCCACGTCGGCGCATCCCTCCTCGCTCGTCGTGAGCCTTCAGGCCACGGCTGTCCTCCACAAAACGCCCGCTCGAGGATCACCTGGCTCCAGATCGACGGCCGGGTCCCGGCGTCGCGGGCCCTCTGCTGCCCGGCGCTGACGACGGTACCACCGGGCGGGTGCGCCGCCGCCGGCCCGGGCCCCGAGGCGGGCCGAGTGGTGCGAGGGCTCCCTCCTGGAGGACAATCGTGGGCATGAACGTCGCTGTCTGCGTCAAGCAGATCCCGGATCCCGCCAGCCCCGGGAAGCTGGATCCCACCTCGCACACCCTGGTCCGCGAGGGCAAGCTGATCCTGGACGACTCCGACTCCTACGGGGTCGAGATGGCCCTGCAGCTCGTCGACCAGGCGGGCGGGGGGGAGGTCACGCTCGTGTCGATGGCACCCAACGGCGAGACCAGCGGCTTGCGCACCGCCCTCGCCATGGGCGCGCACAAGGCCATCCTGGTGAGCGACGACGGGCTCAAGGGATCGGACGCCCTGGGCACCGCCAAGGTGCTCGCCGCCGCCATCCGGCGGGCCGAGCCGGACCTGATCATCGCCGCGACCGAGTCCACCGACGGCTACACCGGCACCCTGCCGGTCCAGGTGGCCGCCCTCCTCGGGCTGCCCTCGATCACCTTCGCCAAGAAGGTGGCCGTGGTCGACGGCAGGGTCAGGGTCGATCGCCAGACGGAGGCGGGCTACGACGAGGTCGAGTGCCCCCTGCCCGCGGTGGTCACCGTGACCGCCGGCGTGGTCGAGCCGAGATACCCCTCGTTCAAGGGGATCATGGCGGCCAAGGGCAAGCCCGTCGACCAGCTCACCGTCGCCGACCTCGGCCTCGGCGGAGACGAGGTCGGCTTCGGCGGTGCCCGCCAGGAGATCGTGTCCGTCGAGCCGGCGGAGGCCCGCAAGGCGGGCGAGATCGTGGTGGACGAAGGCGATGCCCACGAGAAGGTCATCGCGTTCCTCGAGCAGCTCAAGATCGTCTAGGCAGGAGCGGAGCGTCATGGCAGTCGACAAGATCTGGGTGATCGCTGAGTCGTTCGGGGGCAAGCCCCTGCCGATCACCCTCGAACTGATCAGCAAGGCGCGCGAGCTCGCCACCACCGTGGAGGCGTTCACCTGGGGTGGGGACACCGCAGAGCTCGCCGCGGCCCTCGGCGCCCACGGCGCCAGCCGCGCCTACACCACCGGTGACCTGGCCGGCGCGCTCCCCGGCGTGCCGGTCGCAGCGGCACTGGCCGCGCAGATCCAGAGCGGCAACGCCCCCGACGCCATCCTGGTGCCCACCACCTACGACGGCAGGGACATCGCCGGGCGGCTGTCGGCGGCCATCGACCGGCCGGTCCTCACCAACATCGTCGGGCTGGCGCTCGACGGCGGGGCGCTCGTCAGCGAGCACGGCATCTTCGGCGGATCGGAGATCCTGCGGGCCCGCTTCAGTGGCGACGGCCCGGGCATCTTCGTGATCCGCGCCAAGTCCTTCGCGGCCGAGGAGAGCGGTGGTGCTCCAGCCGAGGTCATGACCGTCGACGTGCCCGACACCGGCGCTGCGGGCGCCGCGGTCATCAACCAGCGCCACGTCGAGGAGCGCAGCGGTCCCAAGCTCGACGAGGCGGCGGTGGTGGTCTCCGGCGGCCGCGGGCTCGGCGAGGCGGGCAACTACCAGCTCATCGAGCAGCTCGCCAAGCTGCTCAACGCGGCCCCCGGTGCCTCGCGCGCCATCGTGGACGCCGGTTGGGTGCCGTACTCCTACCAGGTCGGGCAGACGGGCAAGACGGTCAAGCCCACCGTCTACCTCGCGGCAGGGATCTCCGGCGCCACCCAGCACATGGTGGGCATGAAGGGCTCCAAGAACATCATCGCCATCAACAAGGACCAGGAGGCACCCATCTTTTCGATCGCCGACCTCGGCATCGTGGGCGACGTCCACAAGGTCCTCCCGAAGCTGATCGAAGCCCTGCAGGCCCGCGGGTAGGCCGGGCCCGTCCCCCGGCGGGGACGGGCGGATGCTCCACTACCATCGCTACCAATGGCCGAGACGTGGGCCAACTGGGCGGGCAACCAGGTCTGCACCCCGGCCGACATCGCGCGCCCGGTCACCGACGCCGAGCTGGTGCGGACCGTGCGCGAGGCCGCGGCGGCCGGGCGGGCCGTCAAGGCGGTCGGCGCCGGGCACTCCTTCACCGACGTGGCCTGCACCGACGGCGTCCTCGTCGACCTGCGCTCCTACAACCGCGTCCTCGACGTCGATGGCGACGGGCGCCTCGTCACCGTGCAGGCGGGCATCTCGCTGCACCGCCTCAACGCTGCACTGGCGGCGCGGGGCCTGGCCCTGGAAAACCTCGGCGACATCGACCGCCAGAGCGTGGCCGGCGCCATCTCGACCTCGACGCACGGGACAGGCGGGCGCCTCGGCGGTCTGGCCACCCAGGTGGCGGCCCTCGAGCTGGTCACGCCCGACGGTGCGGTCGTCGGGTGCTCGGAGGAGGTCGAGCCCGAGATCTTTCGTGCCGCACAGGTCAGCCTCGGCGCCCTCGGGGTGCTGTCGACGGTGACCCTCCGCTGCGTCCCGGCCTTCAACCTGCACGCGGTCGAGGAGGTCATGTCCCTCGACGAGGTGCTGGAACGCTTCGACGAGCTCGAGTCGGGCAACGACCACTTCGAGCTGTATTGGGTCCCTCACACCGACCTCGCGCTGACCAAGCGCAACAACCGCACGGAGCGATCGGTCGGCGGTCGCCGGCCGGGCGGCGCGCTGTGGCAGCGCACCGTGATGGAAAACGTCGCCTTTGGCGCGCTGTGCCGCGTCGGGCGGGCGGTCCCGCGCGCCATCCCGCAGCTCAACCGGCTGCTCGCGGCCTCCGGCCGTCGCAGCTACGTCGAGCGCAGCGACCGCGTGTTCACCACCCCCCGTCACGTCCACTTCGTGGAGATGGAGTACGCGATCGCCCGCCACGACCTCCGCGCCGCGATGCGCCGGTTGGTCGCGCTGGTGGACTCCAGCGGGTTGCGGGTCGGGTTCCCCGTCGAGGTGCGCACCTCGGCCGGCGACGACATCCCCCTGTCGACGGCGTCGGGTCGACCCACGGCTTACATCGCCGTCCACGTCTACCGGGGGGTCGTCTACGAGCAGTACTTCCGCGCCGTCGAGGCGATCATGACCGGCCTCGGCGGCCGGCCGCACTGGGGCAAGCTCCACTTCCGCGATGCGGCCTCGCTGGCGCCGGCCTACCCGCGCTGGCAGGCGTGGCAGGCGGCGCGGCGCCGCCTGGATCCGGGCGGCGTCATGGCCAACGCCTACACCGACCGGGTCCTCGGTCCGATCGGCTGAGCTCGCCCGGTCATACGAGCGGCCACGGGTAGGGCCGGCCGTGGTCGGGGGCGGGGAACACACCGCGGCGGACCACTGCCGCGGCGCGGGCCGAGATCGCGGCGCACTCCGCCGCGTCGAGGAGGCCGGCGAGGGCAGGATCCGGGCAGGCGGCCAGGCGGGCCAGGTCCTCGATGAGCGCGGGAGGGACCTCCTCCCCGCCGAAGTCCCAGATGACCGTGCGCAGCTTCGGCTCGCGGTGGAAGCACAGGCCGTGGTCGATGCCCCAGAGGTGTCCCTCGCTGTCGATGAGGCAGTGGCCGCCCTTGCGGTCCGCGTTGTTGGCGACGAGGTCGAAGGCCGCCATCGCCCGGAGCGCTGCGTGGTTGTCCGCGTCTTCGAGGATGGTGAAGTAGTGCTGCTCGAAGTCGGCCTCGACGAAGCGCTGCAGCGAGCCGGTGTCGAGGGGGGCGTCCTCGCGCACGATCGTCTCCGGGACGAGGCCCCATCCGAGGGCCCGCGAGAGCTCGTAGGCGGCAACCTCGCGCTGGTAGAGGCCGTCGGGGAAGTCCCACAACGGGCGCTCGCCCCGATGGGGCTTGTAGATGGCGTTGATGCTCACCCCGTCGAGGGTCACCGAAACCAGGAAGGTGGCGTTGGAGCTCCACGGCATCCGACCCTGGAGCTCGACGTCGCCCCGGCGCAGGATGGTCAGAGCGTCGGCGGCTTGTGACCGTTCGTCCTGGGACACGAGTGGCCTTGGGGGTCGAGGGGGAACCCGCACAGCGGGCAGGGCGGGCGGCCCGCCTCCACGAGGCTGGCCCCTCGGTGCGCCAGCGCCGCGACCTGGTCGCGGGTGGCGCCGAGCCGTGCGATGCCGCCCTCGCGTCGCTCGTCGGTCTCCTCGTCGCCCGCGACGGAGATCTCCTCGGCGACCAGCACGACGAGATCGGCGTCGCGGTCGTAGTCGATGCGCATCGTGCCGACGGCCCACTCGGCGAGCACCGGCTCCTCGAGCTCGAGGGCGCCCTCATCCGGCGGAGCCGCGCCGGTCGCCGGGAGGTCCGCGAGCGCGGCCTGCAGGTGATCGGCGAGCGCGCCGACCTGCTGCTTCTCGAGCTTCAGCGTCACGAGCTGGTCGTCCTGGCGGGCCTGCAGGTAGAAGGTGCGCTTGCCGACGGGCCCGATGGTGCCGACGGTGATGCGTTGGACGGCGGGCAGGTCGAAGGAGTTGCTCATGACGGCTTCAGCTCCGAGAGGGTGCCTGTCGAGTTGACCGACAGCACGACTGGGCCGGAGGGCTGGTAGCTGATCGCGGTCACCGAGCAGGGGGAGATGACGATGCGTTGAAAGAGGTCGAGGTGGGTGCCGAGGGCGTCGGCCACGACCGCCTTGATCGGGTCTGCGTGGGAGACCACGACGATGGTCTCGCCCCGGTGGCGCTCGCAGAGCCCGCCGACGGTCTCGGCCAGGCGGGCCCGCATGCCGGCGAAGGACTCGCCTCCGGGGAAGCGGAACCCGCTCGGGAAGCGCTGCACCGTGGTCCACTCGGGGAGCTTGGCGAGGACCTTGAGCTCGGCGCCGGTCCACTCGCCGAAGTCGCACTCGAGCAGCCCGCGGTGATGCTGCACCTTGAGCCCGACCGCGGCGCCGATCGGCGCCGCGGTCTCGCGGGTGCGCTCGAGCGGGGACGCGTAGATGGCACCGATCCGCCGGGCGGCGGGCCTCTGCGCGCCGGCGCGCCGGGCGCCGGGCGGCGGGGTCAGCGCGGCCCACTCGGAGATGCGGGCCGCGACCGCCTCGGCCTGGGCGCGGCCCTGATCGGAGAGGTGGAGGCCTGGCGCCCGCCCCGGCAGGACGCGGCCGGTCGAGGGGGTCGACCCATGACGCACGAGCAGCACCAGGGTGCCGGGTGGGGGTGCCGGGGCCTTCCGCGGGCGGGAGGGCTGCGCAGGTGTCGCCATGTCGGCGGCCAACCTACCGTGTCGGCCATGCAACCCGATGAGCGGGCCGGTCGGCCGGGCGATTCGCTCGAAGCGCTCACCGAGGAGATCGTCGGGTGCGCACGCTGCGGGCGCCTGGTCGCCTGGCGGACGCAGGTCGCGAGGGACAAGCGGGCGTCGTTCCGGGACCAGGACTACTGGGGGCGCCCCGTGCCCGGCTTCGGAGACCCACAGGCGCGGGTGCTCGTGGTGGGGTTGGCGCCCGCCGCCCATGGGGGCAACCGCACGGGACGGGTCTTCACCGGCGACCGCTCCGGCGACTGGTTGTTCGCGTCGATGCACCATGCGGGGTTCGCGAACCAGGCGCTCAGCCGGGCGCGAGATGACGGGCTGGTGCTGACGGGGAGCTACGTCGTCGCCGCCGTGCGGTGCGCCCCGCCCGCCAACAAGGTCGCCCCGGAGGAGCGCGACGCCTGCGTGCCCTACCTCGCGCGCGAGATGGCGCTGCTGCCCCACGTGGCGGTGGTGGTCGTCCTCGGCCAGTTCGCCTACGAGGTGGTGTGCCGCCTGCTCGACGTCCGGCCGCGACCGCGCTTCGGCCACCTGGCGGAGGTGGAGGTCGCCGCTCCGCGCCCGCTCACCATCGTGTGCTCGTTCCATCCGAGCCAGCAGAACACCTTCACCGGCAGGCTGACGCGCCCGATGCTCGACGCGGTCTTCGAGCGGGCCCGGGTGCTCGCCTCCTGACCGGCGGGACCGACGGGCTCAGGCCGGGGCGGGCTCGGCCGGCGCTGCGGCCTTGGGCTTGGGTGGTGGCACGCCGAGCTTGGGGAACGGCACGGCGGCGTCGGGCCAGCGCCTCCTCGACACCGTGGCCAGCTTGCGCAGCAGCGCCACCGCACCCGGGTCGTCGTCGCCGGGACGACCTTCGATGGTGCCGTCCTCGAGCATCTTGATCATGATCTCCCGACCGAGGTCGGTGCGCACGATCGTCAGCGTCCAGTCGTTGAACGCGCCGATGCCCCCGGTGGAGATGTCGGCGTGCTCGGCGGCGAAGTCCGGGCAGGTCTTGCACCCCTCCCGGGTCCAGGCATGGCACTCCTTGAGGTTGATCTCGTGGTAGCTGCCATCCTTCATCCAGATCTGGAACACGCCTTTGATGTTCATCTTGACCATGTCCGCCTTGCGCAGCCCGTACTTGGCGTCGAACAGCTCCTCGAAGATGGCGTCGTCGAAGGTCTTCGAGCAGAGCAGGCCGATGTTGAGCGCGATCCGCCTCGCGGGCTTGCCGGCCTTGCGGCTCTTGAGCGCGGGCGGCACCGAGGACTGGCAGCTCATCCCGACCAGGGCCAGCTTCTCGAAGCCCCGTACCACCGCGTCCGCGTAGGCCATGGTGTTGGCCGAGTAGGTGTACCTCGAGCCGGCCGCGGCGAGCACCTCGTCGCGGTTGGTCGCCACCCCGGGGATCGCCTTCCAGGTGCTGCCGTCGCCCTCGAGGTACGACACGAGCGCCGCGTCGATGTAGCCGTGCTCGAGGCACCACAGCAGGATCGCCGACACGAGGCCGCCGTCCTGGCCCTTTTCGAGGATCTCCGGGTTGGTCGCCCGGGCCAGGATGATGTCCTTGCTGACCCCTTCGAGCTCGGCGTCCTGCCGGGCCCGACCGAAGAGGAACGTGTCGAGCTCGGGCTCCCACGCCCCGAACCGCGGGCACGCCCGGGTGCAGCTCGTGCAGCCGCGATCACCGTGGCCGCAGCCTCCCGGGCCCCCGTCGAGCTCGAGGTGGAACGGCTTGTAGACACCGTTGGTGTCGTCGTAGCCGAGGACGTCGTGGGGGCAGGCGATGACGCAGCCGGCGCAGCCGGTGCACAACCCTGACGTCACGACCTCGTCGAACAGGTGGGCCCAGTGGGCCTGCCAGCGCTCCTGGGGGGGCATGCGGGGCAGGTTAACGCCAGGGCCGGTCGGCGTCATAGCCTGACCGGGTGCCGGAGCTGGCGGAGGTCGAGTACTACCGCCGGCTGGCCGAGCGGGCATTGGGGCGCCGCATCGGCGCCGTGTCGGCGCCGGACGGCTGGTACCTGAAGGGGGGTCTCGACGCGGTCGGGCTGTCCGCAGCGCTGCGCGGTCGGTGCTTCACCGAGGCCAGGAGGCAGGGGAAGCTGCTGGTGCTCCCCACCGATGGCGGCCCGGTGGTCGGCCTGCGCTTCGGCATGAGCGGCACGCTCGTCGTCGACGGCGTGGCCGGCGTCGCAGACCTGCTCTGGGCCCCCAAGCGCTCCGACGAGCGCTGGCACCGGCTGACGATCGGCTTCGTCGACGGCGGGTCGCTCGTCATGCACGATCCCCGCCGGCTGGGCGGGGTCAGCCTCGACCCGGCCGAGGACCGGCTCGGACCGGATGCGCTCCGCATCTCGTCGGCCGAGCTCCGGGCTGCCCTCCAAGGGAGCGCGACCGCGCTCAAGGCCCGGCTGCTCGACCAGGCGAGGGTGGCGGGGATCGGCAACCTCGCGGCCGACGAGGTGCTCTGGCGGGCCGGGCTGGCGCCCGACCGGCCCGCCGGCTCACTGAGCGATCCCGAGCGCCGGCGCCTCTTGCGCGCCCTTCGCACCACGCTTTCCGACCTCCTCGATCGGGGCGGGTCCCACACCGGCGACCTCGCGGCCGAACGCCACCCGGGCGGGACCTGCCCCCGCGACGGCGCGGCGTTGCGCCGCGCGACCGTCGGCGGGCGCACGTCGTGGTACTGCCCGCAGCACCAGCGCTGAGCCGGCGCCGGGCGGTCCGTTCACCCCTCGATGCGCAGGAGCACCGCTCCGGCTTGGGGGTCGAGCGCGCCCACCCAGGTTCCGGGGATCTCCTGGGTCCGGTTGGGCACGGCGCGCCGCAGGCGGTGCCGGGCGACGACCTGCCCGCCCTGCTCGACCACGACCGTCGCGCCATGCCGGTGCTCGCGGCTGCGGATGGCAAAGGGTCCGTGGTCCGCAGCGCCGGGAGCGACCAGGTTGGGGAAGACCCAGAGGAGCCCGTCGGTGGCGACGACGCGGAGCCGCGCCGGCACAGGGTCCGTCCCTGCTCGCAGCCAGTCGGCCACGGCGAGGCCCACCCGGGCGGCACGGCAGGCGACGACGTCGGCCGGCTCGACCGGGTGGACGAGGTTACCGGCGGCGAAGATCCCGGCCCCGGAGGTCCGGCCGAGGAGGTCGGCGGCCGGGCCGCGCGTGCCCGGGTCGATCTTGAGCCCTCCCGCGCGGGCCAGCTCGTGATCGGGGATCCAGTCACCGCTGAACACGACGGTGTCGGCGTCGATCGTGCGGGTCCGGCCGCTGGACACCTCGGCGAGCTCGACCTGTGAGACCCGCCCGCGGCCGCGGATGGCGCTGAGGGAGGTCCCGGTCCACAGGGGCACCCGCAGGGCCGTCGCGGCGGCGAGCGCGAAGAGGCCCACGGTCTGGTGGCGCTCGAGCGAGGTGATCATGCCGATGGGGCGGACGCCGGCGCGGCGCAAGGTGAGCAGCGCCGAATACGACACGTGCTCCGCGCCGACCACGACGGCTCGCCGGCCGATCGCCTCGGCCGCGCCGCGCCGCACGTGCACGAGTTGCTGGAGCTCGCCGGTGGTGAGCACGCCCGCGGGCCGGTCGCCCGGGACCAGCCGGGCGGCCCGCGGGCGCTCCCGGGCGCCGGTGGCGAGCACGACCGCGGTCGCGCCCACCCGCTCGACACCGGCCGGTCCGGTGATCTCCGCCACGCGGGGCGACGCCCATCCCGTCACCATCGTCCGGGTCGACACCTCCACCCCGGCGCGCTCGGTGAGATCGACGATGCGACGGGCGTAGCGCGGGCCGGACAGGACGCGGCGCAGGTCGCGGACGCCGAATCCCGTGTGCGCGCAGTGGCGGGGCACACCGCCCGCCTCCTCCTCGCGCTCGACGACCAGCACGACCGCCCCGGTCGAGCGGCGCAGCGCTCTCGCCGCGGCGAGACCTGCAGGCCCGCCGCCGACGACGAGGACGTCGACGTCGCGGCGTGCGAGCGGGCTCAGGAGCCGACCTCCCCTCGGAGCAGCGCGGCGACCGACGCGCCGCAGTAGAAGGCCTGGCACCGCCCGTTGGTGGCACGGGTCCTGCGCCGGATGCCTCCGAGGTCGCGCGCGGGCAGGGGTCCGGCCAGCGCGTCGCGGATCTCGCCTTCGCTGACGCGCTCGCAGAAGCACAGGATGTGTCCGTATGCGGGGTCGGCGGCGACGAGTTCGGGTTGCTGGTAGGGGCGCGGTCGGGACTCTCCGAGCGGCGGCACGCGCGGCACTGCCGGCTCCTCGTCCCGATCCTCGAGGGACAGGCCGGCCGCGCCGAGCTGCTCGGTCACGTGCTCGGCGATCGCCATGGATGAAGACAGGCCGGTTGAGCGGATGCCCCCGATGCACGCGTACCGCTGCTCCGGGTGCACCGAGATCTGGTAGTCGCGGTGCTCGGTCGCGGCGCGCAAGCCTGCGTAGGTCGCCGTCACCTCCTCGGCCGCCACGGCCGGGAGGATGCGCTGCGCGGCGGCAAGGAGGGACGCGAGGCCGTCGCCGGTCGTGGCGACGTCGGTGCGGTCGTCCTGGTCCTCGGCGGTCGGTCCGAGCAGGAGGTTGCCGTAGACGGTCGGCGCGACCAGGACGCCCTTGCTCCGCGGCGTCGGGACCGGGAGCAGGATCGAGTGCAGGAGGGGGCGGGCCAGCTTGTCGAACACGATCAGCTGGCCCTTGCGGGGGGTGATCGAGAAGTCCCCGTGACCGAACCAGCGGTCGACGAGGTCGCCCGCGAGACCGGCCGCATTGACAACCCACCGCGCCCGGATCACCTCGGTCCCGGTCAACAGCTCCCAGTGGTCGCCACCGGGCCGGACGCCGGTCACGGTCGTACCCAGGCGCAGATCGACCCCCGCACCGACGGCCTCGAGGGCGAACGCGATGGTCGTCGACCACGGGCAGATGATCGACTCGTCGGGGATCTCGACGGCGCCGAGCGCACCGGGACCCAGGTGTGGTTCACGGCGGTACAGCTCGTCCTCGGCGACGCGGCGGGCGCCTCGACAGCGGTTGCGGCGCGCCTTGTCCACGATGGAGTCGAGCTCGTCGGCCTGCGGTGGTGTCCAGGCCACGAGGAGCGCCCCGACCCGCTCGAGCGCGATCCCCGCACGGTGTGCGTGCATGCCGAGCAACTGGTGGCCACGGCGCACGAGGGCCGACTCGAGGGTTCCCGGCTCGGTGTCGAAGCCGGTGTGGAGGATGGCGGTGTTGGCCTTCGAGGTACCGGTCCCCACGTCGTTGGCACGCTCGACGAGCGCGCAGTGGAGGCGGAAGCGCGCCAGGTGGCGGGCGAGCGCGCAACCGACGACGCCGGCACCGATGATGGCGACGTCGTACATCGCTCAAGAGGGGTGCGTGCCGGGCGTTGCCCGGTCCGGGCCGATCAGGCGGGTCACGGCGTCCCCGAATCGGGCGAGGCGCTGGTCTGCGTGCGCACGGCTGATGCGCGGCTCGTGGATCGCAACGGGTGTGGCCACGCGGACGGCGTCGTGCAGGCCGGCGGCCCTCCCGGCGCCAACGGAGGCCAGGGCGGCGACGCCGAAGGCGGTTGCGTGCGCGGATGGCGCCACCTCCACCGGGACCTGGAGCAGGTCGGCCTGAGTCTGCACCAGGAGGGCGGAGCGCGTGAGGCCGCCGTCGACCTTGAGCACGCGCAGCGCTCGGCCGAGGTCACCCTCGACGGCACGGACGAGCAGGGCGACCTGGGCGGCGATCCCCTCGATGGTGGCACGGACCACGTGGGCCGGCTCGGTGCCGAGCCCGATCCCGTCGATGAGGGCGAGCGCGTCGGGTCGCCACCAGGGCGCGCCGAGCCCGCACAGCGCGGGCACCACGTTGACCGTTCCCGCGTCGGGGACCGATCCGGCGATCCGGTCGAGGTCCTCGGCTCCCGACAGCAGGCCCCAGCGCCGCAGCCAGGCGAGGGCCTCACCCGCGGTGTAGACCTGACCGTCGAGGCAGTAGGCGAAGGATCCCGCCACGGCCCAGGCCACGGACGACGCCAGGCCGCCCGTCGAGCGCACCGCGTCGGTGCCGGTGTTGGCGAGGAGGAAGGCGCCGGTGCCGTAGGTGCACTTCGCGTCGGCGACGTCGAGGCAGCGCTGCCCGACGAGCGCAGCCTGTTGGTCGACGCACAGGCCGCTGATGACCGTGGTCGCGCCGAACGCCGCGGTCTCGCCGATGATCTCGTCGCAGCCCACGATCTGTGGCAGGGCGTCGAGGTCGAGCCCGAAGGCGTCGCAGGCCTCGCCCGACCAGACCCGGTGGTCGAGGTCGAGCAACATGGTTCGCGATGCCGTGGTCACATCGGTCACGTAGGCACCGGCGATCTGGTGCAGCAGCCAGCTGTCGGTCGTCGTGACGACCCCCCGCCGGCCGATCCGCCGGCGCAGCCAGGCCATCTTGGGCGCGGCGAAGTAGGGGTCCAGGGGCAGCCCGCTGAGTGCGTTGAGCGCACCAGCCCGAGCGTCGAGCTCGGCACAGACCGAGGTGGCGCGCCGGTCCTGCCAGGAGATCGCCGGCCCGAGTGGCGTGCCAGTGGCGCGATCCCAGGCCAGGACCGTCTCGCCCTGGTTGGCGAAGCCGATCGCGTCGATCCGGGCACCAGCCGCAGCGACGGCGCGCCGGCCGGCGTCGAGGACCGACGAGAGCAGCTGGCCGGGGTCCTGCTCGATCCCCCCATCGGGGGTGGGACCCGCGGTCACCGGGGACTCGGCCTCGGCCAGGACCGCGCCCTCGTCGGTGACGACCAGCGCCTTGGTCGCCGAGGTGCCCTGATCGATCGCGAGGACCGTCATCGGCCCCGAGCCGGCGTGGCGCGCCGAGCGCTGCGCGACGACGCGCCTCCCACGTCGGCGGCGACGGTGGTCACCCCGGGATCCCCCTCTTTGACCGCATCTGACGGTTGATTGTACGCAGGGGGAGCGCACCCTCCGAGCGGGCGGGAGCTCGCCGGCGGTCGCGGTTGACAGCCGGCTCGCGGTGATCCATCATCCGGTTTCGGGCAATGGGCCAGTCATGGTCCATTGAAGCGGGAGAAGGGCGCGCCGGTGCCACTGAGTCTCGAAGAGCTCGCGGACCTCGTCGGTTCGGGGGAGATCGACACGGTGCTCGTGGCGATCACCGACATGCAGGGCCGCCTGCAGGGCAAGCGCTGCGGGGCGCGCTACTTCCTCGAGGAGGTGGCGCACCACGGAGCCGAGGCGTGCAACTACCTGCTCGCCGTCGACGTGGACATGACCCCGGCCGATGGCTTCGCCATGTCGTCGTGGGAGCGCGGGTACGGCGACTTCGTCCTCCGCCCCGACCCCGCCACCCTCCGCCGCATCCCCTGGTACCCCGGGACCGCGATGGTCCAGTGCGACATCACCTGGGACGACGGCAGCCCGGTCGCGGCGTCGCCCCGCCAGGTCCTGCGCCGACAGATCGACCGGTTGGCGGAGCGGGGCCTGGTCGCCTACGTCGGCACCGAGCTGGAGTTCATCTTGTTCCGCGAGTCCTACGAGGAGGCGTGGCAGCAGGGGTACCGCGGCCTGACCCCCGCCAACCAGTACAACGTCGACTACTCCCTCACCGGGACGGGTCGCGTCGAGCCGGTGCTGCGCAGGATCCGCAACGAGATGGCGACCGCGGGCATGTACGTCGAGTCCGCCAAGGGTGAGTGCAACCTCGGCCAGCACGAGATCGCCTTCCGCTTCACTGATGCGCTGGCGACCTGCGACCACCACAGCGTGTACAAGACCGGCGCCAAGGAGATCGCGGCGCAGGAGGGCATGAGCCTCACGTTCATGTCCAAGTACGACGAGCGGGAGGGCAACTCGTGCCACATCCACATCAGCCTGCGCTCGGAGGCGGGCGATGCGGTGCTGGCGGGTGACGACCACCTCGGCTTCTCCCCGATGATGCGCCACTTCCTGGCTGGCCAGTTGGCCTGCCACCGGGAGCTGGCCTACTTCCTCGCACCCAACGTCAACTCCTACAAGCGCTACGTCTCGGGCAGCTTCGCCCCGACCGCGATGGCATGGGGTCGCGACAACCGCACCTGCGGCCTGCGGGTGGTCGGCCGAGGCCCGTCGTTGCGGGTGGAGAGCAGGGTGCCCGGTGGCGACGTCAACCCCTACCTCGCGGTCGCGGCGCTGATCGCGGCCGGTCTCCACGGGATCGACCACGAGCTCCCGCTCGAGGCGGAGCACGTGGGCAACGCGTACGCGTCCGACAAGCCCCGCGTCCCCGAGAACCTGGGGGAGGCGATCGCCCTTCTGCGCGACAGCGCCGTGGCGCGGGACGCCTTCGGTGCCGACGTCGTCGAGCACTACCTCAACGCGGCGCGCATCGAACTGGAGGCCTTCGGCCGGGCCGTGACGGACTGGGAGCGGGTGCGTGGGTTCGAACGACTCTGAGCGCCGGCCGATCGTCGGCCTCACCACCTACGTCGAGACGGCCCGCTTCGGTCCGTGGGAGGAGCGCGCCGCGCTCGTCCCCGACACCTATATCCAAGCGGTGCACGCCGCCGGGGGCCTCCCGGTCCTGTTCCCCCCGGCCCTCCCCGCCGATGCCGGGGTGATCGCCGGGGTGGACGCCTTGATCCTCACCGGCGGTCCCGACGTCGACCCGGCGCGCTATGGCGCGGTGGCGCACGCCGAGACCGGCGCTCCCCGCACCGAACGCGACGAGTGGGAGCTGGCCCTCTGCCGGCTCTCGCTCGAAGCCGACCTGCCGATGCTGGCCATCTGCCGTGGCGTGCAGGTCCTCAACGTGGCGCTCGGCGGCACCCTCCACCAGCACCTGCCCGACGTCGTCGGCCACAGCGGGCACCGCCCCGCGACCGGCGCGACGGGCATGACCGAGGTCGTCGTCGACGCCGGGAGCCTCACCGGCTCCCTGCTCGGTTCGCAGGTCACCGTCGTGTGCTCCCACCACCAGGCGCTCGACGTCCTCGGCGACGGCCTCGCCGTGGTGGCCCGCTCCCTCGACGAAACGATCGAGGCGGTCGAGGTCGCAGGTCGCAGCTTCGCCGTCGGCGTCCAGTGGCACCCCGAGGACGATCCCACCGACCGGCGCATCTTCGTCGGGCTGGTGGGAGCCGCCCGGCGATCGATCCTCACCGGAGGGCACCGCCCGTGACCACACTGCTGACCGAGGTCGTCAACCCCGCCACCGAGGAGGTCATCGGGCAGGTCCCACAGGTCTCCGCCGAGGAGGCGGACGCGGCGATCGCCAGAGCACGGACCGCCTACGAGGCCTGGCGGGCGATCGCGCCGGCGGACCGGGCCCGGCTCCTGCGGCGGTTCGCGGAGGCGGTCGACGGCGCCAACGAGGAGCTGGCCCAGCTCGAGGTCGCCAACTCGGGTCACACCGTGTCCAACGCCCGCTGGGAAGCGGGCAACGTCCGTGACGTGCTGCAGTACTACGCGGCAGCTCCCGAGCGGCTCTTCGGCCGCCAGATCCCGGTGCCGGGAGGGGTCGACCTGACCTTCAAGGAGCCGCTCGGCGTCGTGGGCGTCATCGTGCCCTGGAACTTCCCGATGCCGATCGCGGGATGGGGCTTCGCACCCGCACTCGCTGCGGGCAACACCGTGGTCCTGAAGCCGGCCGAGCGCACGCCGCTCACCGCCCTGCGACTCGCCGAGCTCGCGCTGCAGGCGGGGCTCCCCGAGGGGGTGTTGACCGTGCTCGCCGGCAAGGGCTCCGTCGTCGGGGAGCGCTTCATCGCCCATCCTGCCGTGCGCAAGCTCGTCTTCACCGGGTCAACCGAGGTGGGCAAGCACGTCATGGCGGGATGCGCCGACCAGGTCAAGCGGGTCACCTTGGAGCTCGGGGGCAAGAGCGCCAACATCGTCTTTGCCGACGCCGACCTGGAGCAGGCGGCGGCGGCTGCGCCGTACGCCGTGTTCGACAACGCCGGCCAGGACTGTTGCGCGCGGTCGCGCATCCTGGTCGAGCGCAGTGTGCACGACCGCTTCCTCGAGCTCCTCGAGCCGGCGGTGAAAGCCGTCCGCGTCGAGGACCCTCGCTCCGCCTCCAGTGAGATGGGCCCGCTCATCTCCGCGGAGCAGCGGGCCGTGGTCGCCTCGTTCGTCCCCGCCGGCGCCCCGGTCGCGTTCCGCGGCTCGTGCCCCGAGGGCCCGGGATACTGGTATCCGCCCACCGTGCTCGCCCCGGTGGATCCCGACGACCGGGCGTGCCGGGAGGAGATCTTCGGGCCGGTGGTCGTGGTCGTGCCCTTCGCGGACGAAGCGGACGCCATCAGGATCGCGAACCACACCGAGTACGGGTTGTCGGGATCGCTGTGGACGCGCGACGTCGGGCGGGCCTTGCGGGTGGCCCGGGCGGTGGAGACCGGCACGCTGTCGGTCAACTCCAACTCGTCGGTGCGCTACTGGACGCCGTTCGGCGGCTACAAGCAGTCCGGCCTCGGGCGCGAGCTCGGGCCCGATGCGCTCGACGCGTTCACCGAGACCAAGAACGTCTTCATCTCGACCGGAGGGTGACAACGATGGGTGAGGTGGTGTGCCGGCGCCTGGTCGGGCGCGTCGCGGTGGTCACCGGAGGTGCCAGCGGGATCGGGTTGGCGACCTCCCGGCGCCTGGCCTCGGAGGGTGCGATCGTCGTCGTCGCCGACATCGACCGCGACGCGGGGGCTGGCATCGCCGAGGAGCTCAGCGGCGTGTTCGTGCCGACGGACGTGACCGACGCGGCCGACGTCGAGACGCTGTTCGCGACGGCGTGGGACCTCGACGGCCACCTCGACGTGGCCTTCAACAACGCCGGGATCTCACCGCCGGAGGACGATTCGATCCTCGAGACCGGCATCGAGGCGTGGCGCAGGGTGCAGGACGTCAACCTGACCTCGGTGTACCTCTGCTGTCGCGCCGCGATCGGCTACATGCGACGCCAGCAGCGGGGGTCGGTCATCAACACCGCATCGTTCGTCTCGGTGCTCGGCTCCGCCACGTCGCAGATCTCCTACACCGCCTCCAAGGGCGGGGTCCTCGCGATGTCGCGCGAGCTCGGCGTGCAGTTCGCGCGTGAAGGCATCCGGGTCAACGCGCTCTGCCCGGGACCGGTCAACACGGCGTTGTTGCAGGAGCTGTTCGCCAAGGACCCGGAGCGGGCTGCCCGCCGCCTGGTGCACATCCCGATGGGGCGGTTCGCAGAGGCCGACGAGCTGGCGGCGGCCGTCGCGTTTCTCGCCAGCGACGACGCGTCGTTCATCACCGCGTCGACGTTCCTCGTCGACGGAGGGATCTCCGGCGCCTACGTCACGCCCCTGTGATCTCACCCGCTGCGAGCTCACCTGCCGACCTCGCCGTCTTTCGGCCGCTCCGCAGCGGCAACGTGTTCGAGGAGACGGTCGAGCGGCTGCTCGGCGCCATCAAACTCGGACTCGTCGCGCCGGGCCAGCGCCTCCCTCCCGAGCGCGACCTCGCGGCGCGCCTCGATGTCAGCCGGATGACGCTGCGCGAGGCCCTCAAGGCGCTCCAGCGCACGGGCTGGGTGGAGTCGGCGCGCGGCCGCTACGGCGGGACCTTCGTCAGTGCCAGCCTGCCCCGGCTCAGCCGTGCCGCGGCGCGACGCCTCGCCCTCGGAGCCGGCGGCGAGCTCGACGACCTGCTGGTGCACCGCCACGTCCTCGAGGCCGGTGCCGCGGAGCAGGCTGCGACCCGCCGGCTCCCGGCGCCCGAGGCGGGGGCGCTGCTGGCCCGCCTGGAGGAGTGCGCGGGAGGGGACCTCGCCGGGTACCGCCGCCTCGACTCCCGCCTCCACCTCGCCATCGCCGAGGCGACCGGCTCGCCGTCGCTCACCGCGGCCGTCGCCGATGTCCGGATGCGGGTCAACGTCATGCTCGACGCCATCCCGGTCCTGGAGCGCAACGTCGGTCACTCCGACGACCAGCACGCCGAGATCGTGCACGCGATCGTGGGCGACGATCCGGCGGCAGCCCGACAGGCGATGGCGGACCACCTCGATGCCACCGCCGCGCTCCTGCGGGGCTTCCTCGGCTAGGCACCGTCCCCGGCTCAGGCCGTGGCGCGCACCGCGGCATCGAACGCTGCGAGGGCGAGGTCGATGTCCGCCGCGGTCACCACCAGGGGCGGCATCCAGCGGATCACCTCCCCGTGCGAGCCGGCGTTCATGAGGATGAGGTGGCCCTCGCTCAGGCAGTGGCGCTGGATCGCGGCCACCCGGACCGGGCTGGCGAGCTCGACGCCGATCATGAGACCGGGACCCCGCACGTCGACGATGCCCGGGTCGAGTGCGGCGAGCGCGCCGAGCCCGCGCGAGAGCTGCTCGCCGCGATCTCGGACCTCGGCCAGGAACCCCGGCGCCTCGAGCACGTCCAAGGTGGCGATCGCCGCGGCGCAGCCGATCGGGTTGCCGCCGTAGGTCCCTCCGTGGCTCCCGATCGGCCAACGGTCCATCAGCGCGGCGGACGCGCCGATTGCGGCGAACGGGAACCCGGAGGCGATCCCTTTCCCCATCACCAGCACGTCGGGCGTGACGCCGTCGAGCTCCACGGCGAACATCTTGCCGGTGCGCCCGAACCCGGTCTGCACCTCGTCGGCCACCAGGAGCACGTCGAGCTCGGCGCAGAGCGCACGGAGCTCGCGGAGGAAGCCGGGGGGTGCGGGCAGGTAGCCGCCTTCGCCGAGCACCGGTTCGATCACGACGGCGGCGGTCTCCGACGGCGCGGTGACGGTCTCGAACAGGCGGCGGACCTCGTCGATGCCATCCGACCCGGAAGCGCCCGCCGAGGGAAAGGGGGCCACGTGGATCCCCGATGGCAGCGGCGAGTGCCCGGCCCGGTAGCCGACCTTGGAGGTCGTCATCGCCATCGCCAGATGGGTGCGCCCGTGGAAGCTGCCCTCGAACACCACGACGTTGGGTCGCTTGGTGACCTGCTTGGCCAGCTTCACCGCGGCCTCGGTCGCCTCCGCGCCCGAGTTGGTGAAGAAGAACCGGTCGATGCCCTCGGGGGTGGCGGCTCGCAGCCGCTCGGCCAGCGGCACGAGCAGGTCGTGGCGGTAGACGTTGACCTGCGCGTGGATGAACCGGGCCGCCTGGCGGGCGATGGCGGCGACGACGTGGGGATGGCAGTGCCCCGTGCTCGTCACCGCGATGCCGCTCGAGAAGTCGAGGTACTCGGTCCCGTCGGTGGTGGTCACCCGGCAGCCGCGGCCGGAGGCGACCTCGAGACCGGTGACCTCGAACCAGACATCCGACAGCGCCGAGACGTCCATGGGCGCCTTCCTAGTCGTCAGTGGCCGGCACGACCAGCACCGGGACGGTGGAGCGGTACAGCAGCCGGTGGGGCACCGATCCGAGGATGGCGCCGACGAGGGGCCGATCGCCCATGCCGCCGACCACGATGCAGCGGGCACCGCGTTGCTCGGCGAGCGTCAAGAGCGCGTCCGAGGGGCGCTCGGGCACGGCCACGGCTTCGACCGCGACGGAGGGGTCGAGCGCCGCGGCCAAGGCGGCGCCTTCGGCCACCTTCTCCTCGCCGATCTGCCGCACCTGCCGGGCGTAGTCGGCCACCTCGCCCCCCAGGGGCATGACCTCGTAGCCGAAGGCGACCACGAGGGGGGCCCCGAAGGCGTGGGCCACCTGGACCGCAGCGCGCAGCGCGGCCGCCGACCCGGCCGAGCCGTCGTATCCGAGGATGATGTCGCCGGCCATCTCAGGCCACCGGCCCTACGCCGGGGGTGAGCGGCGGTGCCAGCCCGTCGATGGTCTCGGCCGCGCCCCGCTTGTGCTCGAAGAACTCCGGCCGACCGAGGCGCCACAGCAACATGAGGGGGATCCCGATGAGGAGCAGACCGACGCCGATGACCAGCGGCGGTCCGAGCCCGTCGGCGAAGAAGTGGAAGTGCCAGATCTTGAAGTCGAAGCTGATGAACTTGAAGTAAGCGGTCGTCCCCGAGCTCGAGTTGGCGGCGTTGGAGTACACGAACACGGACTTGAAGAACGCCCACGTCAGCCCGAGCGCGCCGAGCAGGGGTGCGATCCCGATGAGGAGGAGGTTCCTGGCGCTCGAGAAGAGGTGCCGGCGGTAGTACAAGACACAGGCGTAGCCGGTCAGCGCGTAGTAGAAGCAGATCCCGAAGCCGAGAGCCAGGATCGAGTCGCCGAGCACGTTCTTGCTGATGAGGGTGAGGACCACGTACCACACGATCGACACGACCCCGAACGCGGCGGTGGCGAAGCCGGGCGTGAGGAATCGCGGGTTGATGTCTGCGAACTTGCGGGGCGCGGCCCGGTGGACCGCCATCGACAGGGCTGAGCGGGCTGCGGGCAGGATCGTCGTCTGCGTCGAGGCCGACGCGGAGGTGAGCACTGCGATGATGAGGAGCTTGTCGAAGGGTGACCCGAACACGTCCGTGCCGAGCGCCCCGAGCACGTCGCCGCTGTTCTTGGTGAGGAAGTCCGAGCCGTGGAAGGCCTGGGCCGCGACCGACACGATGACGTAGATCCCGACGAGGATCAAGGTCGAGAGGAGCGCGGCGATGCCGGGGGTGCGCGACGAGTCATCCGTCTCCTCGTTCACCGTCACCGCGGTGTCCCAGCCCCAGTAGATGAACACCGCCGTCAGCACGCCGGCCGCGAGCGCACCGCTCGATCCGCTCACCGGGTTCAGCCAGCTCAGCGCCGGGTGGACCGACGACGCCGGGTTGTCGGCGTAGACCTTGATGAGCGCGATGACGGCGAAGGTCGCCAGGATGACGATCTCCGCGCCGAGGAGTGCGACCTGGGTCCGTGCGGACAGCTCGATGCCGACGTAGCAGATCGCCGTCATGACCACGATCCAGATCACGCCGACGACCGTGACCCAAAGGACGCCGTTGGCCACCCCGTCGGCGCCGAAGAGCAAGAAGGTGTAGCGCCCGGCGATCTGGCTGAGGCTCGGCATCACGACGAGGTCGGTCATGAGGATCCCCCAGCCGGCCAGCCACCCGGTGTTGGGCCCCATGGCCCGCGTGACCCAGGTGAAGGTCGTCCCACAGTCCGGGTCGGCCCGGTTGAGGTAGAAGTACGCGGCGGCGATGAAGAGCATGGGCGCGAACGCCAGCAGCATGATCCCCGGCGCGTGCAGACCGACCGCCGCAGTGACGAGCCCGAGCGAGGCGGCGAGGCTGTATCCCGGTGCGGTCGATGCGACACCGATCACCGTCGTCGACACCAGGCCGAGCGCGCCGCTCTTGAGCCCCTTGGCTCCCGCCTCGGTCGGCGGTTCCAACACGGCCGTCGGTGTTGCCATCGATGTCCCCCCGGTCTCCGAACCTCTGGCTGAGGAGATTCGCAGAGATTCGGCCCGGTGGCAAGGGATCTCGTCGTCGTGGTCCGGGTGTGGCCCATGATTCGCTTGCGGCGGCGCCGTCTGGCCGTCATGATCGGTGGGCGAGAGGTGTCGCGCGGCCGCAGGGGAGCTCATGGCAACGATCGGCGGAACGGAGGTCACACTGGCGGGCTTCATCGGGGGTGCGTTCGTGCCCGCGAGGTCGGACCGCAGCGACCCCGTGATCGATCCGGCGAGCGGGCGCACGATCGCGGAGGTGCCCGGCGCCGCCCCCGGTGACGTCGATGCCGCCGTGGCTGCCGCGGCTGACGCCTTCCCGGGGTGGGCGGCGGCGACGCCCGGCGAGCGATCCGCCGCGCTGCTCGCTCTGGCGGATCGCATCGAGGGACACGCCGACGAGCTCGGCGCACTGGAGTCGCTCAACGTGGGCAAGCCCATCGCCGCGGTCCCCGAAGAGCTCGGCTTCGCGGTCGACAACCTCCGGTTCTTCGCGGGCGCGGCCCGCCTGCTCGAAGGGCGGGCCGCCGGCGAGTACCTCGCCGGGTACACCTCGATGATCCGCAGGGACCCCGTCGGCGTCGTCGCCTCGATCGCGCCCTGGAACTACCCGCTCATGATGGCGGTCTGGAAGGTCGGCCCCGCTCTGGCCGCCGGCTGCACGGTGGTCCTCAAGCCGTCCGAGCTGACGCCGCTCACCTCGCTCAAGCTCGCCGAGCTCGCGGCCGACCTCCTCCCGCCCGGCGTGCTCAACGTCGTGACCGGTGGCGGCGACGTGGGCGCCGCGCTGGTGCGCCATCCCCGTGTCGACATGGTCTCTCTGACCGGATCGGTGGCGACAGGCAAGGCGATCGCCGCGTCGGCGAGCGAGTCCCTGAAGCG
>Ga0209698_10000871_pt1 | contig 34869 bp, 30 predicted proteins | sample LitLauG_LLR_2012_FD_187203 | JGI IMG/M metagenome (GOLD analysis project Ga0209698, IMG submission 187203) | Freshwater sediment microbial communities from Pennsylvania, USA - Little Laurel Run_MetaG_LLR_2012 (SPAdes) (version 2) | ecosystem: Environmental > Aquatic > Freshwater > Creek >... | reverse complement strand
CATAAATCGCGACCACCGTGGCGACCACGGCTGTTCCGTTTTCTCCACCCGCCTGCCCCTCCGCCACCAATTGCGCTCCCTGAAAATGCTTCGAGCCTTCCATATGATGGACCAACTCTATGGCCGCGGAGCGATGTTCGCCCGCCACTCTCATTTCCAGCGCCATCTGGTTCTGCTCGGTCAATTCCGGACGCAGCGAGACCACGTGCAGTTCCCGCGGCATCACCTGTTCCAGGTCTTCAAACACGCGCGTCCATGAAAACGACTTGCGTTGAATCAGTCCATTCAAAAACTGCGACTGGTCCCGGGTGCTGCGGTTGGCGGGCAAATCGAGGAAAGACTGCGCCTTGGCGCGTTCATTGTCGCGTTCCGCGATCTGCGCCTGCAAGCGCGCGATCTCGTGGCGATCGCGGCCAGCCTTGTTCCAGTCGCTCACGGTCAAGCCCAGCAGAAACAGGGTCAACAGGCCCAGCAGGCCCACTCCCAGTCCCCAGCGTGTCCAGAATTCCCGGGCATCTTCATAGGGCCGGGTCGCGAGATTGATATCAAGACGCATACGTTATGAAACAAAACCGCTGGCCAACAGCGAAGAGCGAACAGCGGTTTACGAAATCAAAGCTCCCACCACTCCCGCCATGCGCCAGCGCGGCACGGTTCCGGTCGTGGACCCGATCTGCGATGCCGTCACCAGGTCCTCGACTACCGCCCCGGACTGGTTCTTCAACGCGGACGCGGCGCCCCCCGATTCGGGCAGGCCCGCCACATACACGCGCTCAATGTTCAGATTGTAGGTGTCCTGGAAGAACACCACCGAGGGATAGACTTCTTCCGCCAGTTGGTCGCCGGTGATGTTGGAGCCACGCACATTTTCCAGCGTGCGAAACAGCAGCAATTGCTCCTGATCGAGAATCGCGATGCTGATGGTGCGCGCGTCCACCTTGACCACGAGCGTTGGCCGTTCCGCGTCCGCCGCTCCCAGCGCCGCCAGCATTGACGGCATGATCACGCCCGGACTGTAGCCTGCGTCCCGAAACGCCGACTCATATTCCTCAAGGACCTTGTTCATTACGACCGCTGCTACCGCCCGCACGCCCTTGCCCGACGATTGCGCGTGATACGAGATGCGCGCTTCGGCGGGATCGAACGGCAGCGACTTTTTCAGCCGGAAGCGGACCACCGCTTCGGCCTCGTCGCGCTTGGCGGGAAGGGTTTCGAAATCCAGCAGCACCACCCGCACCGAGGTATCGGGCAGAATCGCAATCACGTCGCGCGACCGTCCGCCCACACTGCCCAGCGAACTTTCAATGGCCTGCCGCAACGCCGTGCCGTCCCGCAAATTCGCCTCCATCAAATCGGGCACCACCGTGCCCGGCACCAGTTCCCGCGCCGAGGAGGTCTCCACCATCCGCCCCGTATCGGCCGCGCGGCCCGCCAGCACGCGATCAGCTGCAATTTCACAGGCGAGTGTGGGACGGCGAACGTGTTTGGAGTTAGAAGCCATTTCTATTTGAGCGTTCCGGTAACCTCGATGATATCTCGCACTCTTGTGGAGAGAATAGTTACCTCTGGGGATGCTGGGACTGGACTAGCGGCCCTCTGCAGACGATAACCCAGTCCTCAGCGCATGGTCTCGATAAAGGTGACTTTGTTAATCTCCTTCAAGGTGGTGAAACCGCCGCGCACTTTGTCGAGTGCCGATTCGCGCAGGAAGCGCATGCCCTCTTCGCGGGCCGCTTTCCGTATCTCCGAAGTCGACTTGCGATCGAGAATCATCTCGCGAATACGGTCGGTCAGATCCAGAAGCTCATGGATCGCGGTCCGGCCACGGAACCCCGTACCTGCGCACTCGATGCAGCCCTGCCCTTCGTACAGAGGAACCTGCGACCACACCTGCGGGTCCAGACCGCTGGCCTCGAGCACGTCGTTCGGATAATGCACGGCGGTGCGGCAGGAATCGCAAATGATGCGCACCAGTCGCTGCGCCAGAATGCAGTTCAGCGCCGAGACAAAGTTGTAAGGCTCGACGCCCATGTTCAGGAAGCGCCCCAGCACATCGACCACGTTATTCGCGTGGACGGTGGTGAACACGAGGTGCCCGGTCAGCGCCGATTGGATGGCGATCTGCGCCGTTTCGTTGTCGCGGATTTCGCCCACCATGATCTTGTCCGGGTCGTGCCGCAAAATGGATCGCAGGCCGCGGGCAAAGGTTAACCCCTTTTTTTCGTTGACCGGAATCTGGGTGATACCGCGCAACTGATACTCGACCGGATCTTCAATGGTGATGATCTTGTCTTCGTCGGTCTTGATCTCGTTGACGGCGGCATAGAGCGTCGTCGTTTTGCCGCTGCCCGTCGGCCCAGTGACCAGCACCATGCCGTAAGGCTCCTTGATATAGCGGCGGAAGCGGCGCAGGTCATCATCGGCAAAACCAACCACATCGAGCGTGAGCTTCTTGAACTTCTCGCTCATCGACTCTTTATCGAGCACGCGGAGCACGGCGTCTTCGCCGTGGATCGAGGGCATGATCGAGACGCGGAAGTCGATGGCTCGCCCGCTGTACTTGACGCGGAAGCGGCCGTCCTGCGGCACCCGGCGCTCGGAAATATCGAGTTCGCTCATGACCTTGATACGCGAAATGATGGTCGAGTGATGCTCCTTGCCGATGGGCGGCATGGCGTTGGTGAGCACGCCGTCAATACGAAACTTGATGACCACCGAATCGTCCCGCGTCTCAATGTGAATGTCGCTCGCCCGCCGCTGCAGCGCCGTAAAAATTGTGGTATCGACTAAGCGGATGATCGGGCTCATGTCCGTGCCCGCCGTCGCCGTCAACTTGTCGATGGAGATAGTCTCGTCGTTCCCCGCTTCATCCTCGCGGATCACGTCGAGCGTGAAGCCTTCGCTCGCGTCTTCCAGCACGCGCTTGGACTGCTCGGTCTTTTGCAGAATGTCGGAGATTTGCTTGTCGGTCGCAACCTTCGTCAGGATCCGCTTGCCCAGCAGCAGGCTGATCTCGTCGATCATCATCAACTGGCTGGGATCGGCAATGGCAATGGCCAAACGCCCGTCCGGCGTCTCATCCAGCGGCACGAACTTGTAGCGGAACATCAAGTGCACGGGGATCTTCTCGAACAGATCGTGGTGCAACTGGAAATCGCTCAAATCGACGAATTCGCAGCGATAGCGCCGCGCGATGTCCCGCGCGTGCACCAGTTCGTCCGGAACCGACGCCGCATCCGGCGTCAGCTTCCCGCCATTCGTACCACTCACCACAACCGTTGTTTTCTTGTCCGCCATGCCTATTCCAGTCTACCGCCCCTTAAAAAAACTTTTCTCGCAGGTTCGTATCGGGGCATCGCTTTAGCGATGCCTTACTCCTCGGCCCGCAAAGCCCCCTTTAGGGGCCGCCTTCGTCAGCCGGTTAGTGCACGTTCGCTCCCAGGGTAAAGATCGGCATATAAAGTGAAATCAATATGCCGCCGACAAAAACCGCCATCACCACCAGGATCAGCGGTTCAATCAGCGCCATGGCCGCGCCCAGAGCCGTCTGCACGTCCTCTTCGTAAAATTCGGCTACCGAACTCAACATCGCCGGCAGCGCGCCTGTCGATTCGCCGACCTCCAGCATTTCCACCGCCAGATCGGGAAACAACTTCTGCGCCTCCAGGCTGTGCGCCAGACTTTGTCCTTCCTTCACCCGCTCCGCCGCCACCGTGACCCCGTTCAACATCTGCCGGCTGCTCATCGACTCGCCCGCCGTCTGCATCGCGGGCACCAAAGGCAGTCCGCCCTGCAGCAGCGTCCCCAGAATGCGCGAGAAATTCGCCACCTGGTACTTCAATCGGATTTCCCCGATCAGCGGCAGCGCGAGCAGAATCCGGTCAATCTGCTCGGCTCCCTTGTCGCTCCGCTTCCATCGCAGCAGTAAAATCACCGCCGCGATCCCAGCCAGCAGCACCAGCCAGCCATATTTCTGCGCCTTCAGGCCGATCGACAGCATAAAGACCGTGATCGCCGGCAGATCGGCTCCCAGGTTATTGAACAGGTCGGCAAACTTCGGCACCACGTAGGTGATCAGGAAAATCAGCATCACCGTCACCACCGAAACCAGCAGCGCCGGATACACCAGTGACACCATCAGCTTCTTGCGAAAAGTTTGCACCATGCGCTGATACTGGATGTAGCGGCCCAGAACTTCTTCCATGCTGCCGCTCTTCTCGCCCGCCATCAGCGTGGTCGTGTACATCTTCGGAAAGATCTGCTGGGCGGCAAAAGCGTCGGACAGCAACTCGCCACCTTTAACCCGCTCGCGGACGTTCTCCAGCAGTTGCAGCAAAAATTTGTCGCGTTGCCGCTTGATCAGCAGATCGAGCGCGGTCAGGATCGGCAGTCCCGCCTTGATCAGCGTCAGGAACTGTTGGTTGAAGATCAGAAAAGTAGACTGCTTCAGCTTGCCGGCACGCTTCCCGAACTGGCCGCCGCCGGTGCTCAGGATGGTCTTGGGCTTGACCCAGTACACCAGGTAGCCCTGCTGCGTGAAGCGGTCGTGGACCTCCGCTTCGGAATACCCCTGCTCCACCTGCTGCCGCAAGTGGCCCTGTTCGTCAGCGACTTTGACCAGGAATTGTGCCATTCGCTATTGTTCGCACCCGAGGTGCAGCTTCCCTGTCTGAGTGTTGTTAATCAAGTGTAACATTCTGTCCCCAAAGCCCTTACGCATCCCACCCACTGGCGCGGTACGCAAGTAACCGGCTGTCGTGTGGTGATGGGCGTCTCGCCCGTCACACTTCGTATCAGGACAACCTTCGTATCAGGGCACGCTTCGTATCAGGACAAGCTTCGTATCAGGGCATCGCTTTAGCGATGCCAAAAGGCCTCCGACAAAAGCCCCTTCAGGGGCTGGCAATTGGAGTACGCTACGGCCCAATCTCCCCTTCCACCGTCTCCACCCCCGCTGGAGGCCTAAACTGAAACCGCCCGTCGCCCACCTCCACATTTTCCTTCCAGCCCGCAAAGCGAAACTCCGTCTCCGTCCCGTCCGCTTCCACTAATACGATGCGGACAATCTGGTCGGACGGCGTAATCTCCAACAGCACCTCGCTCACCTGGCCCGCCATGCCCTGCTGACCACCTCTCGGCTGAATCACGGCCCGCGGCACCCCCCGCAGCACCGTGTTGCCTGCGCCTAACGGCGATTGATCAACAGCTTTCGAAAGCCCCTGTAATTCATTCTCCAGCTTGGTCTTACCAAGCAAGAACGCCAACGGCGATCGCAAATCGTCCAGCTTCTTCAGGGACGTCTTTCTAAGCTGCCGTTCCGCCGGCAGATAAAACCACACACTCTGCCCGTCGCTGACAAACAGCTTCTCATTCGGAGAACGGTATTCCCACCGCATCTTGCGCGGCTTTTTCAGCCACAGAGTGCCCGATTCCACCCTCTCCGGCCCATCCCCCCGGTAAATTTCGGTGAAGTCCGACTGCAGGCTCCGCAGGTGGTTGTAGTGGTCGTCCACCGCATGGGCGAGCGGACGGATGTCGCTATTTTGGCCCCACGCTGGGATGGCGATAGTGATGGGCAGCAGCCCGCAGAGCAGCAGCCAACAGAAATAACGGCGATTCAACCTCGGTTTGCCCCTTCTTGATTTTACCGCGACAAGTTCCCGCGCGCGTTAATCGCTAATGAAAGTTTAGGGCGCGACGGATCCAGCCTTCCGCAAGCGCAACCACAAGGCGGGTGCTCCTCGGGAATCGAGATGAGGGAAAGGGCGGGCTAACTCCCCGCATTTCGATTGACGGGCTGAGGTGGCTAGGGACAGACTGTCTTCCTGATCGCCAAGGAGAAAGTCTATGCCCAATAAGCCAATTCTAGCGATACTCAGCTTCCTACTTGTTGCGTCTACATCGGTTTCTCATAGTGCAGAAAAAACCGTCAGAGTCCCAGTCGGTTTTCTAAAGGCAGGAGAATTCCTTAATCTGTCCGAGGATCAGAAGGATGGTTACGCAATGGGCTTCATCAATGGCCTGCAGCTTTCCGTGCTGCTCGGCGCGAGTGTTGACAAAGCCGACGGAATCAATGAGTGCATCCAAGGGATGAGGTCTAACCAGATTGCAGTAATTCTCGAGAAGTACGTCAAAGACCATCCAGAGAATTGGCACCAGCGATTCGACACTGAGTCGCTGAATGCATTGCTCACGGTGTGCTACGCAAAAGGAATAAAAGTACAAACATTTCCAAACAAGTGAGGCTGGCGAGTAAATCGACGCCTGACGGTTCAATTAGAGGACGCTTCGGGAGGTGCATTGTGTGGTGCTGGATCACTTCTAATTCATCGGCGATTCAGGCGGTTGCGACAGTGTTCATCGCAGGTCTTACCGCGTTGACCCTCATTGTGCTAAAGCAGTATGCGGACGACACCAAGACCATTGCGAGTGTGAGTGTTTCACAGTTCGAGAACTCGCAATTGCCGTTTTTAGCGGTGCGCCAGGAAGAGAATGTTCCACATCAGGTAGGTGGTTGGGTGCTGGAAAATCAGGGTTCTGGACCCGCAATCAACATCAGCTATAGATATCATCACAACGGACAAGAAATCGTAAGGCAACTGCCTTCCCTCGGTCCGAGGACGCCGCGCAGCGTGCAGAATGATTTTGCCAATGCGGTTGCAAGTCAGGTAGGGTTCAACATTCGATACGAATCGCTATCCGGGTCGGAGTACTGCACACTAATCGAATGGGAAAACGGCGTGATGAGGACCCGTTTTGAGAAGCCAGACTGACAGGACGGGCGGCCCGTCCAACGTCCGCTTGGGCGGGGCCTTTGACTTCCGCAATCATCACAAATTTCCCGTACACCCATCACAGACATCCCCTCCGCCAGATGTAACAATGGCTCCCTGATTGGTGCAGCGAAGCGTGTCCCCGCCTCAACAACGGGTCCGCCCTGCTGCCCCAAAATCATCTCAGCGTTCTTTGAAAATTGATACTTGACACCATCGGCCCCACCGGGCCAAAAAGACCACTTTCATAGCGCGAATTCAGTAACCCTTTATTCCGCAATACTTTGATATAACTCCTTTCGTTTCAAAGACCACTCCCAAATTTTCCCGCCAAACCCATGATTCCACTAGACCAGGGGGGAGGGGGGTACCCGGTACCAGGTAGTAAACTTCAAGCCCGTCCGTCCCACTTTCATCATATTTCATTACTTCATATTGAATAGATCGAGCACCAAAAAATGCCCTTATATCCGGAGAGAATTTCGCGCTGCCAACACCTTAAGGTAAACGGAATCCCAGTGCGCACCGCGCTCAAACAGACTTTCCCGCGCAAGAATAAATCGAGTACTGCTCCGTCCCGCCGACTCTGGCAAAAACTGCGCTCTCGCCCAGCACCCGCTCCAGCAATGGATTGTGATAGAGCAAATACACCGAGCGTGGATTCGCCGCCAGACTTTTTTCAAGGCCAGCGATCAGCCGCCTCAAACCAAATTCTGGCAAGGGATTGAACAGGTAGAGTACGAGCGGTTCAGCGGGAAAAAGAAACGCGCAAGCGTCCGCGCAGACCGCTTCGATATTTGCGCAACGTTGCGTGGCCGAACGGTACGCGAGAATGTTCTCTTCCGCCGCGCGATGCAATTCAGCAATCAATTCGACACCCACAATTTTTCGAAATGGATACTCCGAAGCCATCAGCAGCGTCCGTCCCTTGCCGGAACCAAGATCGATGAAGGTGAATGTTTCGAACTCGAATTGCTCGGAGAATTGCCGGGATAAGACGGACAGACTAGCCATCATCTCGCAAAACAAAGCAGGATCGGTCGGTTGATACGGAGAACGAAACAATCCCAGCAGCCGCGCCCGCCAATCCACCGTTCCGCTCGTGGTGTTGACGCGATGCTCCCAGTCGTACTCCATGTCGCCATAACGCTGCCGCCGTCGCGCGGGCGTCGAATCGCGCGCAAAAGTCCAAAGATTGCCGAGCGTCAGGCGAACGGTCGCGGCTACGCCCTTCTCGTCAGCCTGTTCGCGCCACCAGCCTCGAAGCGCACTCCAGAATTGCTGCGCGAAACTTGAAGACACGCCACATGCTAACAAACCTGCCCGATCGGTTCGGAGAGAAGAACTCTTCATGTCAGAATGTTGGAGAGAAACTGAACTCGCAGCACGCCCGCACTCACCACGGCGCGAATTGGATGCCCGAACCCAACTCGCCAACCCGCCCCGTTTCCCGCATTGTAGGAAGCGCCCCTTCTTGTCATAATTATCAAGCTCTGGCCACGTCACGACGCTGTCGGGTGAACTCTGTCCCGGCAACGCCGTCGCTGCCACATGACATCTTTCACGAAGATTTTTGCGCCCACCAGGAACCGCCGCCTGAACGAGCTGGTTGGGTTCCTGCTGTGTGTCTCCGCGCTCCTTCTGTTCCTCGCGCTGGCGTCTTATTCACCGCTCGATCCTTCGCTGAACAGCGCCTCCATCCTTACCGGATCGCACGCGGCCCGCAACTGGATCGGCATCTTCGGCGCCTATCTTTCCGACCTTGTCCTGCAATTCTGGGGAGTCGGATCGTTTCTGCTGCCCATCTTCATGGCCATGCTCGGAGCGCGCTGGTTCCGCTCGCGAGCGGTGCAGACTCCGGTAGCGAAGACGCTCGGCGCAATCTGGCTGCTCATGTTCGTGCCAGCGCTGCTCGCCATCCTGCCCGGACACGTGCGTTGGATGAGCGCCATCCCCATCGAAGGCCTGACCGGACGCATCGTTGGCGACGTCCTCATCCGCTACCTCAACGTGGCTGGCGCGTACATTGTCTGCACGACGGTTCTGGCGGTCGCGCTGTATCTCACTACCGCCTTTTCGTTTTCGGCGATTCAACTCTGGGCGCCGACGCGCTTTGCTTTCATCGTGGCACTTCGAGACCGATACCGAGACTGGCAGGAGGAGCGCGGGCGCAAGCGTTACCAGAAAGAACTCGAGAAGCGGCGTGCGGAAAAACCGACCGTCACGGCGCAGTTGGTGCCCGCGCGTCAGGCAGCATCGCGTTCTGAAGAAACGATTGCCGAAACTGAGCACTTTGAGGCTGCGCGCTACGAGCCGGCTTCAGCCGCAAGTTCGGCCGCCAGCCGCACCGGCATCGAACGCATGATGGCTGAGGAAGAAGACGACTTTGTCCCGTCGCCGCAAAATTCCGCTGGCGCCGGCGACATCGAGGTGCAGGTCACCGACCGCGCCGATACGGAGCGCAAAGCAAAAACGACGCTCCCGAAAATCGCGGGCAGTTACAAGCTGCCGCCGTCGAGCCTGCTGCACCGTCCCGACGAACAGCAAGCCGTCCACGAAGAAGAACTCAAACTGATCGCCCAGGTTTTGACCGCAAAATACGCGGAATTCGAGGTGCACGGCCAAGTTACTCAGATTAATCCAGGCCCGGTCGTCACCACTTTTGAGTTCAAACCCGAAGCCGGTATCAAGTACAGCCGCATTATTGGACTTACCGACGACTTATGCCTCGCGTTGCGTGCGGAAAGCATTCTGGTCGAGCGTATGCCCGGCAAAAGCACTGTCGGAATCCAGGTGCCGAACCGCGAGCGCGAAATTATCTGGCTGCGCGAAAACATCGAATCGCAGGAATTCCTTGGCTCGAAATCGAAGCTCACGCTGGCCATGGGCAAAGACATCAACGGACGCATCGCCGCCGCGGATCTTGCCGGCATGCCTCATCTGCTGATCGCGGGATCGACCGGCACGGGCAAGAGCGTGGCCATCAACGCCATGATCATGTCGATTCTCTACAAGTCCACTCCCGACGAAGTAAGGCTGGTGCTAGTGGACCCGAAGCGGCTTGAACTAGGCAATTACGAAGGCGTACCGCATCTCTACACGCCGATCATTACTGAGCCGAAACTTGCCGCCAACGCGTTGCGCAACGCCGTCCGTGAGATGGAACGGCGCCTTAAACTGCTCGCCGCAAAAGGCGTGCGCAACATCGACAGTTACAACCGGTTGTTTGACGACACACCCAGCTTATTCAGCGACCAGGCGGCGTCGGATGAAGGGCCTATTCCTAAGATAGTGATCATTATCGATGAGTTAGCCGACCTGATGATGCTCGACGGCAACAATGTGGAGGAGTCGATAACTCGTCTGGCACAGATGGCCAGAGCTGTAGGCATCCACTTAGTGCTGGCGACGCAGCGCCCCTCGGTAGATGTAATCACCGGCTTGATCAAGGCCAACTTCCCGGCGCGTGTGTCGTTCCGGGTCGCGACCAAAGTTGACTCGCGCACCATTCTCGATGCCAACGGCGCCGAATCGCTGCTGGGACGCGGGGACATGCTCTATCTGCCTGCGGGCTCGGCGCGCGTGCATCGGCTTCATGCTCCCTATGTCACCGAGAAGGAAATTGCGGCCGTGGTGGAATTCTGGAAGGCCCAAGGGCAGGCGCAGTATCAGGAGAAATTCCTGGAGACGCCGAAAGAAGATCGCGAGGCGGCAAGCGGGGATGGCGACGATTCCGGAGAAACATCCGCCGACGACAACGATCCGCTATTCAACGATGCCGTGCGTCTGGTAATCGAGTTCGGCAAGGCTTCCACTTCCCTGCTGCAGCGGCGCCTGCGCATCGGCTACGGACGCGCCGCCCATCTTATCGACCTCATGGAACGCGACGGCATCGTCGGAGCCGCCGATGGTCCCAAGCCCCGCGAAGTGTTGAAGCGTCCCGACTGGATCTCTGAAATCGAAGAGTCGATGCGCTAGTAAGTGGAGAGCCGGGCGATTTTGACCGTCCCTTGCCTCACGATCTCCGGATCACCAGGCTCTTGATCTAGCCGCGCCGCAGCAGCAGATCTCCAGCGACAAAGAAAAAAAATACCGTCGAAATTACTCCGTTCATAGTGAAGAACGCGGCGTTTAGTTTGCTCAGGTCATCGTGCCGCACCAGCGCATGTTCATAGAGCAGGAGCGCGGCCACGGCAGCCACTCCCGCCATTGCCAGCTTGCCGAGACCGAAAGTAACAATCAGCGCGACCAGAAGCCCGAGCATCACGATGTGAAACAAGCGGGCGATGACGAGGGCATTCCTGATTCCGAAATATTGGGGTAACGAATGCAGGCCGTGGCTGCGATCGTAATCGTGATCCTGACAGGCATAGATGACGTCGAATCCACCAACCCAGAATGTGACCGCAGCGGTCAGCAGCAGAATCCGCGGATCAAGCGACCCGCGAACCGCAATCCACGCGGCAGCCGGGGCGATGCCGAGGGCGAATCCTAAAAACAGGTGCGACCAGCGCGTGAAGCGCTTGGTGTAGGAATAAAGAAGGATCACGGCCAGCGCCACCGGCGAGAGCATCAGCGTCAAGCGGTTCAACTGGGAGGCGGCGAGAACAAAAATCCCGCAAGCCACCAGAACAAATGTGCTGACGAACGCGGGCGATAAATCTCCGACCGGCAGAGCGCGAGTTGCGGTACGAGGATTGGCGGCGTCAATCGAGGCGTCTGCCAGGCGATTGAAAGCCATGGCGGCGGAGCGCGCCGAGACCATGGCGACGACGATCCACCCCAGTTGCCGCCACGCCGGCAGACCTCCGGCGGCCAACATGGCTCCGCAGAGCGCGAAGGGGAGGGCGAAGATGGAGTGCTCCCACTTAATCATCTCCAGTGTGATCTTCAGATTTCGGAGGAAACCCACAAGTTGATTGTAAAACAGCAGTCCCCGGGGAGTGGTCAGTGGACAGAGAAACAAAGGCGTTTTGGCGCTACGGGTTTAACTGACCACTATCCACCGTCCACTGTTCCCTCCACCAGCGGCACAAACCGACAGCCTTCGAGAACGACTAGCTTGGGTTGTCCGTCGATCTTGTGGATCAATTGCAATTCCTGACTGGAGGACGGACCGACTGGCGCCGTCATGCGTCCGCCTTCGCGCAACTGATCGAACAGAGCTGGCGGCATTAAGGGAGTTGCGGCCGAAACAAGAATCGCGTCGAACGGAGCGTACTCCGCGCAACCCTGGCTGCCGTCGCCGACCTTGATCCTCACGTTGCAAAACCCCAGCCGCTGCAGCGTATTTTCTGCCGCGCCGGCCAGTGGCGCGTGCCGCTCCATCGAATACACCTCAGCGCAGAGCCGCGCCAGCAAAGCCGTCACGTAGCCGGACCCGGTACCGATTTCGAGGACGCGGTCGTTGGCCTGAAGCGCGAGGTGTTCGAGCATCGCGGCCACGATATAGGGCTGGGAGATGGTTTGGCCTTCGCCGATGGGCAGCGGATGATCTTCGTAGGCGTCCTGCCGGTAGTCCTCAGGGACAAATTCGTGCCGCGGTACGTTGCTCATGGCGCTGAGCACGCGAGGGTCGCGGATGCCGCGCTCGGCTAGTTGCGTACGGACCATTTTTTCGCGCCGTCGCTGCAAAGAATCGAGTTGGAACGGGAAGGCCATGGTTCCTGTGCTGTGAACAATCTGCCCGGCTTCGCCGGGTCGGACTTATCTTCGGGGCTGGACAGCCGGGGGCGGCTGTCCCTACGTAATTTCAGTACGGCCCAATAATGCCGCCAATATTACGTGCCGCAGGTTCGGGCCGCGCCTTCTTTTCTTGCGCTTCGATCATGTCGAGATACTTGTAGGCCGATCCCGTATTGAAGAGCACGACTTTGTCTTCGGGGCTGAAGAATCCGCTGGCGCGCAGCTTTCGATAGGCGACCAGTGATGCCGCTCCTTCGGGCGCGGCAAAAACTCCTTCCACGCTGGCCCAATGCCGAATGGCCGCCAGGATTTCCTCGTCGGTCGCTGCGACCGCGGTGCCGTGGCTTTTTTCCAGGATGTCGAGAATCAGGTAGTCGCCATAAGCTTTGGGGACGCGGAGACCGGCAGCAAACGTCTCTGCGCCGGCCCACATCTCGCTGGCCCACATCCCGGAGGCACTTTTCGTTCCGGAAGGGCTCTTGCCTGCTTCCCAGGCCTTGACGATGGGTGCGCAGCCCGCTGCCTGCACGGTAATCATCTTCGGACGATCGCCGCCGATCCAACCCAACTCCTCCATCTCATCGAACGCCTTCCACATGCCGATCATGCCCACGCCGCCGCCAGTCGGATAGATAATGCCGCGCGGAAGTTTCCAGCTGAGTTGTTCGGCAACCTCGTAACCCATCGTCTTTTTGCCTTCGACGCGGAAAGGCTCTTTGAGGGTTGAAACATCGAACCATCCTTCGTTGTCTTTACGTTCGGCCACCATGCGGCCGCAGTCGCTGATCAGGCCGTCAACCAAAGTGACATGCGCGCCGTAATAATCGCATTCCATGCGATTCGCTATGGGCACATCTTTCGGCATGAAGATGTGAGCTTCGATGCCCGCCGCTGCCGCGTATGCCGCCAGCGCACCGCCGGCATTTCCAGCGGAAGGCGCAGCCAGCTTCTTCAGACCATAATGTCTCGCCATGGTCACTGCGGCCGACATACCGCGCGCCTTGAACGATCCGGTGGGATTCAGTCCTTCGTCTTTGATGTACACACTCGCATGCTCGCGGCTGGGAAGCATGGGCGTGAAGCCCTCGCCGAGCGTGACCGGCTTTTCATTTCCGGGAAGTTCGGGGAGAACTTCAGCGTAACGCCACATGGTGGCCACGCGTCCTGACAAATTTTCGGGGCGTAACTTCCCTTTCAGGCTGGCAAGATCGTAACGGACGAAAAGCACTCCTCCATCTTTAGGACAGATATTCTGCGGGCGCTCGGCGGAGATATGCTCTCCGCAGCGGGTACATTCCAGATAGGCAATTTGCATTGAGGGAAGGATAGCACTTCGGCGGTTAGCTTTTAGGACCCAACCAAGTATTGCAAGTAATCCACGCAGAAGCGTTCTCTTTCGGTGACCTTTGATGTAATTTCAATTGCCGTGGCCCTTCCTAATTATTTGCCCACTAACCGACAGACGGCCAAAGGGTGGGGATTAGCAGCAACAGCGAGTGCGTGCATCTGTATGCTGTGGTTTGGATACCTAAACAGCGATGGTTGCTGGTTCTACTTGCGTGGGACGCGAGGGCTGACGGTTTTCGTGTTCCCTTGGCTATGGCTCTGCCTGATGTTCGGCCTTAGGATCAAAGGGCGACTGGTTTTGGTCATCCTAACATTGATTGGACTGCTCTTCTGGCCGCACAACGACAGTGTTCCCTTTGCTGCCGCGGAATCAAGTGCGGTGGCCACACTTCGACAATTCCGCTCGGCCCTAGAGTCATACAAGGCTCAACAACAGGAGCCGAGTTATCCTCGGACCCTCCCGTATACTGAGCCTGCGTACCCGCTTCGGAGTACTTATCGCTTTCAGCATGTGCCGTCTGTTTCCGCTAACGGAACCATTGGAGCTTACATCATCAAGGCGACGCCGATACGACGCTCTTGTGGATGCACCAGAAGCTTCACGATTGCGGATGACGGTCAGCTGTACTACTCGCTCGAAGAACGAGCTGCGACGGTGTCTGACCCGCTTCTGCAGTGAAATCGAATCGCCGGGTGCTCCGTCACGCCGGCAATCTCTTCAGCATCTCATTCGCCCGCCGAAACCAAGGCCGCTCTCGCCGCCGCAGATAGCCAGGCATACTAGGTTTCTTGTCGAGCACCTTCTGAGCCCAGTCGCGCGCCTCGGCGTTGCGGCCCTCGGACGCCAGAAGCTCCGCGAAATTCAAGTACGTCTCTGACAAAGTCGATGTGATCGTCACCTGCCGGAAAAGCGCTTCGGCTTTTTCTTTTTGTCCAGTCTGCGCAAATGCGTGGGCGAGCAATCCGGCGGCGCGCTGGAAATCATAGTCGGGTTCTTTGCCGACTACCCGCTCCAGGTCGGGCAGCGCGGCTGCAGCGTCGCCTAACAGGATGGCACAGACTCCGCGGCGGTAAAAGGGGTCGGGCGTGTCGGCGCGGGCGGCTATGGCTTTGTCGAACGCGGCACGTGCCTCTCCGAGCTTGCCGTCGTCCATGTAAAGGTCGCCGAGTTCTTCATAGTTGCCCGCCGACGGATTGTCGCGGATGGCAGCTTCCAGTTCGTGAATGCGCTTGCGGCGCGGAAAGACTTTGAAGGACTGGCCCAACAATCCAATGTCGGGCACCGCCTCGACGACAAGATAGATCAGCGCACCGAGCGGGCCGAGAAACAGGATGACAAAAAACCAGTAGTTATCCGGGCGGCGCCGGATGAAGTGGACGATCGCCAATCCCTGGAGAATGATGCCCCACGGATATAGAAGGTGGCTCAGAAATCCCATGCTGTCTCAAGGCCTAGCGTGAGATTACACATTTGTTGAAGATGGAGAAAGTGACTGCCGGGTGGCAACCGGCAGCGGAGTGAGGGGAAGCAAATACCTTTCGTGGATGGGTCATCCCTAGCGAAGCGAGGGATCTGCATTTATGCGGCGAACTGCCGATCCCTCGCTTCGCTCGGGATGACAAAATCTATTGATTTGAGACTTTAGCCCCGCAGCGCGCATGGAGCGATGATGACAGCCGATCAAGACGAGGAGCAGATACTGGCGCTGCACAAAGCCGGAGACAAGGCGTTGATGAGCGCCGATCTCACCGTGCTGGAGCGCATCTTTGCCGACGACTACGTGCAGTACAACGAAGCCGGCAAGGCTTTCACAAAACAGGATGTGCTGAATAATTTTCGTACTGGAGCGATTCGTTATCCGTCGATTGTCTCCACCGGACGGGTCATTCGTGTGTTCGGCGATACGGCGGTTGTGCACGGATCGGAGTCCGACGAAGTGGAGAGTGGCGGGAAGCGGTTTAGCGTGCACTACGTTTATCTTGACGTGTTGCGGAAACGCGATGGGGAGTGGAAGTTGGTGGCTTCGCAGTTAGCAAAGCCGACAGGATAACCAGGAAGGTCCGCTTTTCCCGTGTACCTGTGTGTACCCTGTGGGTAAAAAGGTCTTCACCACGGAGTACACAGAGAAGCACAGGGGAAGGCGAACAAGCATCCTCTAGCTTTCGTTGGCGCGCAGCCGATTTTGCCAGTGCGACCACAGGAACCAGACGATCCCCGCCAACAGAAACGCGCCTATCACGGCGTCGAATTTGTGAAAGTACTTCCCCAGCGAGCGCCAGTTCTCTCCCAGCTTCATGCCGAAGTAGGCCAGCATGAAGCACCAGGGCCACGATCCGAGGAAAGTGTAGATATGAAATTTGCCGCGCGGCATGCGGGCGACTCCGGCGGGCAGGGCGATGAAGGTGCGGATCACGGGCAATAGCCGCGCGATGAAGACGGCCATGTCTCCCCAGCGCTGAAAGAAGTGGTCGGCCCAGTCGAGTTCGCGGCGGCCCATGAGGATCCAGCGTCCGTAACGCTCCACTAGCGGACGCCCGCCGTAGTTGCCGATTTCGTAGGCTACGAGCGAGCCTAGATTGCAGCCGATGGCGCCGGCGGTTGCCGCCCAGGCCAGCTTCATCGTGCCGGTAAAGACCAGGTAGCCGGCGAACGGCATGATGAGTTCGGAAGGCAGCGGAATGCACGCGGACTCAATCGCCATCAGCAGCACGATACCGGCATAGCCGGTCGCGGCCACCAGGGAATTGATGAAGACGAAAAGTACGGTGAGGATTTTTTCGGTCATGCGATCAGCGATGCGCACTGAAGAACTGCAGATCCCTCGCTCCGCTCGGGATGACAATTGAGGAAGGGTTCAGCGAAACAATCGACAAGAGTCAGAACACCCCTTCCTGGGTGAAGCTGAAGCCGGGCAAGGTCACGCCATCCGCCGATTTGGCGACCTTCACTTTCACGATCGGCGCTTCGGGCGCGTTGATGGCGGCGGGCCGGAGCACCGCGTATTGCGTGAACACTTCGCTATACAGCTTGGTGACAAGGTGATCCTGACCGGTGGTGTCCTGACGCCACACTTGCCCGAGTTTAATGTTCTTTACGGCCACGAAATGTTCCCTTGGTTTTAGGAGTACGATTTTAAGAGTACGATTCTCAGACTACTCATCCGGTTGCCAGCCCGTCAATCGCAGCGCGGTTACCTTTGGGGGATAGGGCTGCTGCTTGTTCGCGCCTTTGTTACCATGAACCACCCACCAGTGGAAACCGGGAGGAACAAGATGGCCCGCGGAAATATGCCGCGTCAACCGAGTCGCAGCGGACGCCAGGAAAGTGCGCGGCGGGCGAAGGATGCGCCCGCCAAGGGCGCAGCGAAGAATAGCGCTTCACGTGGCCGCTCCGGCCGAAACTCGCTTTCCGCCGGCAAGAGGCCGAAGGCTGTTGTTGTGAAAAAACGGTCGGCGTCTCCGACGGGAAACGCGGCAAGCCGCTCTTCTACTTATGACCCTTTAGCGCCGGAGCGGGTGCGGCAGATCATGGCGGGGCTTGACCGGCTCTATCCCGGCGCGACTTGCGCTCTCACCCACCGCAGCGGGTGGGAACTACTGGTGGCAACGATTCTTTCCGCACAGTCTACGGACGTGCGGGTAAACATGGTCACCCCCGCGCTGTTTCAGAAGTATCCGACCGTCCAGGATTTCGCTGCGCTCGAGCCCGAACAGTTACAGCCAGACATCTACTCAACGGGCTTCTTCCGCAACAAGGCGAAGTCCGTGGTAGGCGCGGCGCGCAAGATCGTAGCGGATTTTGGCGGCAACGTCCCGCAAACGATGGAGGAGTTGCTCACCCTCCCCGGAGTGGCTCGCAAGACTGCCAATGTTGTGCTGGGAACCTGGTTTAAAAAGAATGAAGGCGTGGTCGTGGATACGCATGTGACGCGGATTTCACAGCGTCTGGAACTGACGAGAGAGGAAGACCCTCGCAAGATTGAGGAAGATCTGATGCGCATCATTCCTCGCGAGCGCTGGACAGACTTTTCTCACGAAGTCATCTGGCATGGGCGAAAGCTGTGCATGGCGCGCAGTCCTAAGTGCGCCGATTGCGCGCTGGAAAAGCTTTGTCACGCCGCGGATAAGACTTGGTCCACGGTGGAGATTCACGCGGGGGCGCAGGGTTAGTCTCGCCGCCGTGGTCGGGGAGAGCGGCGCTCGGCCTGGACGGCGAGGCGCATTCCCACACGAACTGGAATCTCAGTTGCCTGTATACGACAGTTCTACCACTGTGCAATCGTCGTTGAGCGGCGTGCCTCCGCAAAAATCGGCCACGGCGCTGAACACGTCTTCCATCGACGCGCTCTTCCCTGCGACCTGTTCTAGCCGTTCGCTGTCGAACATGTCTCCGCGGGCATTCTCAGCCTCGGTGACACCGTCGGTCACCAGGATCATCCGGTCTCCGGGCCTCATCTGGCAGCGGTCGCTGGAGTAGGTCGCATCGGCCAGCAGGCCTACGGGCAGGTTGCCGTGGGCGGGGCGGAGCACTTCATTGCCGCAGATCCACACCGGTGGAACGTGGCCGCAGTTTACGTATTCCAGATCGCCGTCGTTGCGCAGGCGGGTAATGATCATGGTCGCGTATTTTTCGCCAATGTGTTTGTAGGTGAAGAAGCGATTGACGGCGTCGACGATCTCCACCAGTGGCATGCCGGAGATGAGTTGCGAGTAAACCATCCCTTGGAGAATGGACGCCAGCAGCGCGGCTGAAACTCCTTTGCCGCTGACGTCGGCGAGAACTACAGCCAGGCCTTGAGGCGTGTTCACAGCCTCGAAGAAATCGCCTCCGATTTCTTTACAGGACATATTGCGTCCGTTCACTCGCGCAAACGGAACTTCGGGCAGAGTCACCGCCAACAACCGTTGCTGAATCGACGCCGCGATTCCCAGTTCCTGCTGGTAGCGGCGTCCGGCTTCTTCAGCCTGCACCAGGCGCGCGTTCTCGATCAACTGGGCGGCTTCTGTCGCGATTGCGCGCAGAATATCGTGGCTGACGCTGGTGATGTCGCGCGAGGCAAAGCGCGAATCCACATAGAGAGCGCCCATCACTTCCCCGCCGGCTGGCTGATCGGCACGCGTGGTTTGCACGATCGGCTTGCGCAACGGCATGCAGATCACGGTCCGCAGGTCGAAGGCGACAATGCTTTGCCGCTCCTTTACATCGAGCATCTGACTGGTGTCGGTGACCAGGTATTCGGAGTTCGAAGTCAACGCGCCATCCAGCACCGACCGAGAAATGGTTTTGTCGTCGAGCAGGGGCTCGCCCTTCGAGTTGCGTCCGGCGGCAAGCGACAGCGTGCCGTCGAGATCCCGGAGAAAAATGTAGCCACGTTCGGCGCGCGTCAGCTTCAGCGTGGCCTCGAGCAGTGTGACCAGAATTTCATCGAGCACGCCAATGGTGTTGAGCTTGCGCGCAGCTTCCATGAACAGCGTGAGCTTCTCGAGGTCGCTGGCTTCCGGGGCGATCTGGATGCCCGAAATCTGGCTGAGGAATTCCCGCGCCGTATTCGAGGTGGTGTGCAGCGGATGAAAAATCAGGTAGGCAACATCGCGCGCGCCAAATTCCAGACGGTCGTTGCGTTGCAGTTTGTGGCGTTCGACCTTCTCGCCGTTGACGAAGGTGCCGTGTTTGCTGCCATTGTCAACGACAAAAAACTCGCCGCTCTCCGCCACGATCGAGGCATGTTCGCGGGAGACGCGGGGGTCGGCGATCACCAGGTCGCGATCCACTTTGCGGCCCACGGTGTAAGGCGTGTGATTCAGCGACAGCGTTTGCTGGTCACTCCCCTGTACGAAGATCGCGATGGGAAAGATGCTGGAAATGCCCGAATGCGACGAAGCCGACATGTACCCTGAACTCTCCTGCGGCCATCGTGCCAGAAAGACACCGGCACCTGACAAGGGCCCCACTGCATTCTACGACGACCCCGGCCCCGCCGGGGCAGTAAAAGTCCCTTGATAATCATGGACGAGCATCAGGGCCGCCACTGCCATGGGAATCTGGAGCACGGTCCAGAAAGGGACAGACCAGGCTCGCTCGATCAGTTCAGGCCGCAAAAGAAAGGAAAGGCCCGCTAGAGCAATGCACCCTATCCACGGCCAAGCGATCAGGCCAATGGCGACCACGGATAGGGCCCGGTTGGCGATACTTCTTTGCCATATCGCCCGGCGGTCTTTGAGCATCAGCAGCAAGACCGGAATCAAGAGCACCTGGTTGTAAGGGCCGTAGGTAGGCACGAGAAGGACCGTGGTGGCAAGCACAACGCTGAGCGTGGCGGCAAAAGCATTGGTGTTCGCGGCCTGCCGGCGGCCTCTCCAACAAGCCCCGATCATGAGCGCGAACGCCAGCAATTCGAGGATTCGGCTCCAGGGAGCGCCCATCAGCATGTCCATCACCGACATTTCCCCGGTGTAGTTCCGGTATTCGCGAAGCGCCCGCCAGAAGCGCGGAATCCAGTGTGGGAGATACTGCTCCGAGGCGGCGCAGAGGATAGCCATGGACAACAGAAAGGACGCGGCCCAGCGGTAGCGGCGGCGCCAGTCGGCCAGGGTCCAGATTGTCAACCAGAACAGCAACAGCCAGACAAGTTGCGGTTTGATAGTGGCCAATGCTAGCGTCATCCCGGCAGCAATGGGGTGATCCGAAGCGAGCAACGCCAGGGCGAGCGCGATGAGGGCGGCCACTAGAAGGGTCATCTGCTGCAGCTTAAGGCCTTGCATGACGGGCAGTGTCGCGAGGGTGAATACGACCAGGCTCGCCTGCACCAACAGAGGCGGGGACCAGCGCAGGACTCTCAGCCAGAGCGGAACCGTGGCCACGGTGAGCGCGAGCAAGACCCAGTAGAATCCTTTGCGCACGATTTCAAACGGCAGATGGATAGTGGGCGCAAGAAGAAAGGCGATATAGACGGGGTAGTAGAAGCCCTGCTGGTAATTTCGATTTCCGGGCCCGTCCGGATCGAGGGGGCGTCCGTAGAACCCGGTTTGAGCTTCCCGGGTGACTTCGGGACTGTAAGGGTCCCGGCCATGCAGCAGAAGTTCCCTCGTGCCCAACCACCGCGGATAAAGGTCGGAGAAATTTCCGCGCGGTCGGCCGTGGGCCGCGTCGTAGTGGATCTGCTGCGGTATCAGCACGCGATTGGCGTAAATCCACATACCAGCAGCGCAGAGGATGGGCAGCAACGGCAATCTCCACGAACGGAAAAGAGCTGAGTAGTCCATGTTCAGGCGGGGACCTCCGCTGGAGCGGGGGTCCGGACCAGGCGCAGATAAAGCCACAGCAAGATCAGCGAAAACCAGAAAAAGCGGTTCATCGCGAACGACAGGAAAACATAGAGTGGCGTCAGGGACAAGAGGATGACCAAGATCGTTCCGGTGCCGATTTTCCTTCCTTCAATGCCGAGCGCGCGGGAGAGCAAGAAAAGAACGATAGGAAGCAACAGACTGAGATCATACAGAAGCGCATGAAAGCTTATCAGGAGCGTGGTGACCGTGGCCAAGCTGAACGAAAAGCTTATGGAATCCCGTCCGTTGCGGATTCGGCGCAGCGCGAGCAAGAAAACGACGATCGACCATGCCAGAATGAGCAAGGTGGCCCACCGACTGGAGGCGCTGAGCCCAGGTAGATTCTGGATCAGCCCGCGAAGGTTCGGTACGGTCTGGGGGCCAAAACAACCGGGGCAAACCGTTTCTTCCACGCGGAGAACAAACCTGACGAAGTCGAGCGAACCGCGCCAGCCCACGATGGCCACGGAAATTGCCGTCACAACGGCAGCGACGGGAGCGAAGCCGAGCAGAACACGCCAGCGCCGAACCGCAAGCAGAATCACCATGGGCACGATCAGGTGTGGCCGGAATAGGCCTCCCGCCAGAAGCGCTCCGGTTGCGGCATCGTGTCCCCGGTCGAGGCAGATGAGCGCCATCACAAACAGGAACAGCAGGAGAATCAAGTCCTGCCCTTCAAAGAGGGCGAATGACACCGGGAAAAAAGCGGTCGAGCCGAGAACAAGGACGACGGTGGGAACGGCCGCCAGTTGAGGGAACTGCCTTTTCAGAGTCGTTACGATCACGGCCAGCATGATGAGGTTGAGCGCGGTCCAGAGCAGATAAGCCGGCCAGTACTCCAGGAGCGTGAAAGGCAGAAACAGAAGCGCCTCGAAAGCGGGATGGTTGTAAGGCAGCGGTCCTTGCCGCAGCGGGACCTGGGTAAACCTGAGTTGCGCTTGATACTGAGTGACTGGATTGTAGAGATCGGAAGCCTGGCCATGCCGGAGAAGAAGAGCGCTCGTATAGTAGATGGTGAAATCCTGGTATCCATTTCGCAGGTGCGAGAGGTCCTGGAGCGGCAGCGCAACGAGGTTGCAAATTGACATGGCCAGCACATAGACCACGATGAAAAACTTCGGCTTGGGGGCGAACCCAGTCATGAGGAGCTTCAATCGCCGACTGATTCCGTAATCGCGTCGAAATGGCGAGGTGGCGAGGCCGTCTTCGTACCAATGTCTTTAAAGATACCCGCGGAGGTGAGCGCGAACATAGCGAGAATCGGAATGACCGCGTAAACGTAAACATGCCAGGCCAGCGCGATGATATGTAAAGGCGGCAAGAACAGGACCGCCTGACTGCACAGCAGAGTGAGTCTCGCCCATCGCGGGATTGCGGTGTGCTCCGCCAAGTATTTCGAGAACAGGCCGATGGGGAGAAGCGCGACGCTCAAATCTGATGGACTCATGTGATAGCTGACGAGCAGCGCCACTAAGACAAAATTCCCGAACGCCAGATTTGTGACATCGGCGAACTTCGATCGACCGTTTGTAAAGCTTCTCCACGCATGACCGAAAAGCAAAGTGGAAACGATCCCGACGACAGCCAGCCGGGCGACCGTGTTCGGTATGAACCCCGAAACGCCGACCAAGCCTCGGATATTCGCCATTGCGGCCGGGTGAATATTTGCCAGCGGCAGACTGCTCAACGTCAGCAGGAAGCGAGGATAGGCGGTCACAAATGCCCATCCGGAAATAGCGGTTGAAATCAGGAGAAACAGCACGGCTACAGAGGCAAAGCCGCGAAGGAGGCCTTTTTTCGTGAGCGACGCGGCCAATACGACCAACGTGAGAACGATATGGAACTTGAAGAGGCCGCAGCCTAGGAGACAACCCGCCGTGAAGTTGCGGCCCCGCCTCAACTCAACCACTGCCAGCGTCATTACCAGCAGAAGCAGCAGCGAATCTTGACCTTGCAGAAAGCCGATCAAGACCGGCGGGAACAAGAAGAACAAGGGCAGCAAGACGCGCCAGTCGTAACGTTGGAAGACATGCCGTTGAAAAAGTATCGCGGTATATGCCAGAACCCCTACGTTAAGAAGGCACCAGAGCAGATAGCCGGTTTTAAGGGACCAAAGGCAGAAGGGCAAGAAGAGCAGCGTCTCAAATGGAGGGTGGATGTAATACTCGCCGGTGCGTCCGGCATAGCGAATCTGGAATTGCTGTTGAGCGTGGAAGTCGTAAAGTCGATGGCCGTATCCCTCGAGTACCATCCTAGCGGCGGAGTAGCGGTCGGGAAAATCGGTCCCCTTCGCTCTTTCTTCAAAACCGTGCGCGAAGTAATAGACCATACCCGCCAGCGCCAGAAGCAAAAGCACGTTCTGGGCAAACCGCACCCACTTGTTCCGCCGGGCAATCGCGGCCTCCGCCGGAACCGCCGCTGCACGATTTGGCGACTTTAGCTTCACGGTGAAGATTGCCGCAAGATTCCCGACAGTGGGCCTTGTGTCTTCTTGCTCATCACGGCTGAACTGGATTCTATCGTCACTGGAATCGGGCTGCGGTCAATTTGACAATGCAGCACGCGAAGCCCGTGAACCAACAAGGCCACGAAGGATCACGAAGGTTTTTATAGTCGGAAGATCTTTTGGATCTGCCTTAGGCAGTTTCCACTTGGTATGATCGCTCAGCGTGAACGCTAACCGCCTCTCTTTGTCCAACGTATTTTCGGTGGTGTTACTGCTGGGATTGCTCGGGATGACGGCCCGACCGGCAACCGATCCCGACCTGTGGTGGCATCTGCGCGCCGGGCAGATGATCGTGGCGACCGGCCACGTCCCTCACTCCGACTCTTTTTCCTTCACGCGCGACGGGCAGGCGTGGGTCGCGCACGAATGGTTGTCGGAAGTCGTGTTTTATGAACTCTGGAAATACGGTGGCGCCGCGGCCCTGATTGTGTTCTCGGCGATGGTTACGACCGCCGGCTTCTTGCTACTCTATCTGCGCTGTCTTGCCCGTGGAGGCATGCGGCACTGGGCGGCCGCGGCGACGGTCTTCGGGGCTTTGGCGGCCGCTCCCTGTTGGGGTGTGCGCCCGCAGATGTTCACCTTTACGCTGGCCAGCCTGCTTCTATGGCTGCTGGAAACTGGCGAGGACCGGCCCAGGATCCTGCTTTGGATCCCGCCGCTATTCCTACTGTGGCTGAATCTGCACGCCGGGTTCGCGCTTGGCCCCGCGCTGTTGTTGGCGTACGGGGCTGGCCTGATTCTAGAAACCGCCTTCGGCAATACACCTTGGCCGGAGGCTCGCCCTATCGTCATTCGGGTATTGCTGCTCTTGCTGGCTTGTTTGGTACTCGTGCCCTTCAATCCTAGCGGCGCGCAACTCTATCGCTATCCGCTAGACACTCTGCGCTCGCCCGGAATGCGCTCGCTGATTGGGGAATGGTTCTCGCCGGATTTTCACTCAATGCTCTATCTACCATTCATGCTGCTTTGGCTGGCAGTTCTGACAGTACTCGCCGGTTCACGCTCGCGGCCCAGGGGACGTGTGATGCTTCCCCTGTTAGTTACTGCTTTCGCCGCCTTAGACGCGGTTCGCCATATCCCAATTTTTGTGCTGGTGGCGAGCCCGGTGATCGCCGCAGCTCTGTCGGTCCCTTCGGCGTCTTCCGCGCTCTCCCAACGTACTTCGGATTTGTCACGGCGGCGGCCGCTTTTCAACCGGGCAGTGGTCATCCTGATCGCGGTGTTTGCCCTGCTGAGGTGGGTCAATCTTGCGCGCGGCCAGCAGGCCCATGAGGCGGAGCAATTCCCCGAAAAGGCGGTTGCGTTCTTGCGGGCCGGCCGGTATCCGGAGAAAGTTTTTGTGTATTACGACTGGGGAGGATATGCGATCTGGAAGCTGTATCCGGAATATCGCGTATTCGTGGACGGGCGCGCGGACCTCTATGGCGACGAACTGCTGCGTCAGTTTCAGACGGCAGTTCACCTCCAGACCGGCTGGCGGGAGGTTCTGGACGCATGGAAAGTGGAAACCGTGCTGGTACCCCCTTCCTGCGCGCTGGCGCAAGCCCTCGTTCTCGATCCCGAGTGGCATGTTGCCTTTAGCGATTCCCAGGCAATCCTCCTGCTCCGGAGGCACCGGGCGGTGTAAAGTGCTGATAGCGCCCATAAAACCTCGTTCCAGAGGCCTCGGACGCGAAAAAATGTTTCCCAGAGCCTCTCAAATCTGCGAAACTAAGGCACATAAGCACATCGGGATTGGTTTCGACACCGATCCGGTAGATGGCAGCTTCCCCGTGAAGCGCGAAGGAGTCTCGAATGAAAGATCTGGCTAACCTCTTGTGGGGCAATGACGAAGGGCAGGACATCGCGGAATATGCGGTGATGTTGGCGGTAATTCTGGTGATTGTGATCGGCACCGTCCGCTTAATTGGCGGCAACGCTAACAACGTGTTCTCGTCGGTGGCGAGCTCAATCGGCACCCAGTAGGACAACTCACTAGGCGTCGGCAGCGCGTCACTGGCGCGGCGGAGATGGGATTCGTCATGGCCGTGAGTAAGCGTGCGGTTGTTCCTGAAGGAGAAGAATGAACCGAAGCCGTTTGTTGATGATCGGGGGCTTGGCACTCGCGGTCGGCTTGCTCGTCAGCTTTGCCGTATATAACCAGCTGCGGAACTCCGCGGGCAAAAACGACAATACGGGTGGAGTGCCGGTCCTGGTGGCGGCGGACGATATTCAGGTCGGAGTAAGGTTGGAAGCGCATGATGTCCGCGTGATCAATCTTCCGCAATCGGCGGTCCCGCCGGGTGCCCCTTCCACCCCTTCGCAGGTCGTGGGCCGCGGCGTTATTCTGCCGGTAAGCAAGGGCGAATTCATTCTTAACAGCAAACTGGCGGCGGTAAACGCCGGAGCCGGTCTGCCCTCCATGATTCCGCAGGGAATGCGCGCCGTTTCCGTGCGCGTCAACGACGTGGTTTCGGTGGCCGGTTTCGTGCAACCGGGCACGCATGTGGATGTGCTGGCTACCGGTAATGAAGGCAACGAGCGTCAGACCACCACCGTACTCGAGAATGTCTTGGTTCTGGCTGTGGGCAAGAGTCTGGACCGGAGCGCTTCGGCCGATGCGCAGACCGCTCCAGTAATTACGCTCGCGGTTTCTCCCGATGATGCGCAGAAGCTGGCCCTGGTTTCGCAGGAAGGACGGATTCAGCTTTCTTTGCGCAATCCAGTGGACACTCGAAAGGGAGGCATCGGCGCGACGCGGGCGAGTTCTGTGTACCCGGGTGAGAAGCCGGTGGCAGCCGAGACTAAACCCAGAATCCGGAAGGTGGCGACGAAAGGTCCGGCGCCTGCTCCGGCACCCTATCAGGTGGAAATGATCCGTGGCAGCAAGCGGGATGAAACCAAGTTTGAAGACAACAAGTAGCACGCAATACCGCAACGATTCGCGTTCTCTCATTACCTCGATGGATTTGCTGGCGCATCCTCGCAGAGGTCCGAATTCATGAAATCGTTTATGCTGGTCGCTGCCGCTGTGGTTCTTGCGACAACACTGCTCGCGCGCCCTCTGGCTTCCGACGAAGCGGGGGCAACGGCCTCGGCTTCCGCTCAGAACGCTTCTTCTCCGAATCAGGACACGCCTGCGATGCCACCGTCCAACCCGGCGGCGCAAGTTCCGCCCGCGACCGCGCCTGCGCCCGGCCCGAGCGATACCGCGGGCGCGGCTCCACTGCGAGTGATGGTGGGTAAATCGCTTTTGATTAACACCACCGAGAGACTGAAGCGCATCTCGGTCACCGATCCGACGGTAGCGGATGCGTTGGTCGTGACACCCACCCAAGTTCTGGTCAATGGACTTGCACCCGGAGAGGTTTCGCTGTTGATCTGGGACGAACTAGAACGGTCGCGCAGTTTCGACCTGCGGGTGGATGTCGATATCACGGCGGCATCGGAAGAAATGCATCGCCTCTTCCCGGATGAGCGGATCAATGTAACCCCCTCGCGGAACGCCATCGTTGTTTCCGGCCACGTGACTACCGAAGAAGTTGCCAAACATGCCGGCGCGCTGGCCTCGGCGTATTCGAAAAATGTCGTCAACGTCCTGACGTTCGGCCCGGTCGGGGCGGAGGAAGTGCTCCTGGAAGTCAAGTTCGCGGAGGTGGATCGCACCGCGCTGGCCCAGACGGGAGTGAACTTGTTCATGCCGGGACTGGGAAACACGGTGGCCACCAGCCAGACCGGGCAGTTCGGCAGTGTCGGCATCACCCAGACGCCCGCGAGCGTGACCTCGACCTCCTCCTCGACCACGGTGACGCCGGCGACCACGACCACGACCATCAGCAACTTTTTGAATATTTTCGTGGCCCGCACCGACATCAATCTGGGTGCAGTCGTAGAAGCCCTGCGCCAGAGAAACCTTCTGCAGATCCTGGCCGAGCCCAACCTGATTGCGGTGAATGGCAAGGAAGCCAGCTTCCTGGCAGGAGGAGAATTTCCCTTCCCGGTGGCGCAGCAGAACGCCAGCGGAATCGCCACCGTCACTATTCAGTTTCGGGAGTTTGGCGTGCGCCTGAAGTTCACGCCGGTGATTCAGCCCAACGGCAGCATCCATCTGCACGTCGCTCCCGAGGTGAGTACGCTGGACTTCGCCGATGCCGTCACGGTGGCCGGAACTACCATACCCGCCATCAGTACCCGCAAGGCGGATACTGAATTCGAACTGCAGGATGGCCAGAGCTTCATCATCGCCGGACTGCTGGATAACCGGGTCACCAGCGTCGGCAATAAGATTGCGATTCTGGGCGATCTCCCGATCATCGGCAACTTCTTCCGGAGCAAGAGCGAACAAAAGAGCAACTCGGAATTGATGGTTCTGTGCACGGTGCGCCGGGTTGCACCGGCTGCCGAGACGCCGAAGGCGCCCTCGACTCCCGAGCCCTATCTGGACAAGGGCAAGTTCGACAAAAAACCCGGGGGCATCATCGGCAAGTAGGCCTCTGGCAAGTAGGCTGAGGTAAGCGGGCGAGGACGGAAGTTGAGAGCATTCGAAAGGGCGGTGGGGAACGAGTCATGCCGGAATTGTCAGTAGCCGTTTTCGCCACGGACAATGATCAGCGCGCGGTGCTGCAGGTCCTAGTGGATGGCACCAGCGTGGCCCGCACCGTGTGCAGCAATCCGACCCTGCCTTTGGCCGCTAACGACCCGGTTATCCGCAAGACCCGGGCCTTTGCTCCGGACGTGGTTCTAGTAGATATCGCAGTCGATGGCACCACCTCAGCGCTGCGAGCGATTGAATTGCTGCACCAGGAACTTCCCGATGCCGCCCTGTTCGCCGTCGGCCCCATGACCCAACCGCAGTTGATTGTCAGTGCCATGCGGGCAGGCGTGCGGGAATATGTCGAGCGTCCCACGACCACCACCGATCTGCTGGAAGCCTTCGTCCGCCTGACGGCAGCCCGCCGCAAGCCCGGACGCGAAAGCTCGCGAGGCAAGGTGTTTACCATCGTGAACGCCAAGGGGGGCAGCGGCGCGACCACCGTGGCTGTCAATCTGGCACTCGCCTTGCAGTCGATTCACCACAGCACGGCGCTGGTGGACCTGGCGCCGCTCGGCCACTGCGCCCTGCATCTCAATCTGAAGCCGGCCTTCACCATCTCGGACGCGATCACGAACCTGCACCGCCTGGACTCTTCCCTGCTCGACAGCTTTATGGCCCGCCACGATCGCGGCTTGCAGGTGCTGGCCGGGCCGGTGACTCCTTCCGTCATCGAACCCTCGGCGTCCGACTTTGCCCGCCTGCTGGACACCATGGTCGGCCTGTTTCACTACATCGTGGTTGACGCTTCGTCGCGACTTGACAGCGCCACTCGTCTGGTCAGCAACTTGTCGGAAAAAATTATGCTCGTCGCCCACGCCGATGTTGCTTCCCTGTGGAGCGCCGGAAGAGTGGCCCAATATCTGGGCGAAAGCGGCTCCCGCGACCGCTTTGCTTTGGTGTTAAACCGCTATCGCAAAGTGGTGGGCTTCAATGAAGCCGAGACCGAGGCCGCTATTGGAGCGCCAGTGCTGTGGCGGATTCCCAATCAGTATTTCGCGGTCTCCACCGCCATCGATCGCGGCGTCCCCTTGGTGCAGCAGGGCAACACGGAATTTGCCCGCTCGATTTCGGGGCTGGCCGAGTATTTGACCAAGGACGATTTGGAAGTAAAACGCACGGCCTGGTCGTTGTTTAAGACGGTGTAGAACGGGTCAGCCGCTGTCTCTTAGCTCTCTGACATTTTGTAATCGGGGAACTTGGTAATTTGAAAACCAGGCAGGTTCAAATTGCCAGGTTGCAAAATTATTAGATTACAAAATCTCGACAGGACAGTTTTAAAAGTAAGACGGTTTGGAAAACTATGGCCAATTTGCAAGCCTTCGAGCGCGGCGACTACCAGCAGGTCAAGGCGGACTTACACCGCAAGATCCTGGATCGCCTCGACCTGGAAAAACTCGGCCGCTCGACCGGAGATTCCGCGCGCGAAGAAGTTCTCATCCTGATCCGCAGTTCGGTGAACAGCGAAGCGGTCCCGCTCAGTTTCGCCGAACGCGAGCAGTTATCGCGCGAGATCCTCGACGAAATCTTCGGCCTCGGCCCGCTTGAACCTCTGCTCAAGGATCCCACCATTTCCGACATCCTGGTCAACCGGTTCGACCGGGTGTACGTCGAGCGCAGCGGCAAACTCGAACGCACGCTTTTGTCGTTCAAGGACAACCAGCACCTGATGCAGATCATCGACCGCATCGTGTCTCGCATCGGGCGCCGCGTCGATGAGTCTTCGCCCATGGTGGACGCCCGCCTGCAGGATGGCTCGCGTGTCAATGCCATCATTCCACCGCTGGCGCTCGACGGCGCCTGCCTCTCCATCCGCCGCTTTGGCCACGACCCGATCACCGCGCGCAACATGCTCGACAACAAAACCCTGACCAGTCCCATGCTGGAATTGCTCTCCGCGATGGTCAAGGGCCGCCTCAACCTGATCATTTCCGGAGGAACGGGCGCCGGCAAAACCACGGTGCTCAATGTCCTTTCCGGATACATCCCGAATTCCGAGCGCATCGTAACCATCGAAGACGCGGCCGAATTGCAGCTCAAGCAGGAACACGTAGTGCGTCTCGAAACCCGCCCGCCCAACATCGAAGGCAAGGGCTCGGTGCGCATGCGCCAACTTGTCATCAACAGCCTGCGTATGCGTCCCGATCGCATCGTGGTGGGCGAGGTGCGCGGTGAGGAAGCCTTTGACATGCTGCAGGCCATGAATACCGGCCACGAGGGTTCGCTCACCACCGTGCACGCCAACTCGCCGCGCGACGCGCTGGCGCGTATCGAAAATATGGTTTCCATGGCGAACTTGAATATTCCGGAGCGCGCGATTCGCCATCAGATCGCCAACGCCGTGCATGCCGTGGTCCAGGTCGCGCGACTGTCCGACGGTTCGCGCAAGGTGATCACCATCTCCGAAGTCACGGGCATGGAAGACGACATGATCACGCTGCAGGACATTTTCACCTTTGACCGCAGCGGCATCGACGAGGGCGGCAGGGTAAAAGGCATATTCCGTTCCACGGGCCGTCCCCCGCATTTCGCGGAGCGCCTCGCCACCGCCGGTTGCCGCCTGAATCCGGCGCTCTTCGAGTCCCGGATGGAGGTCTAGCCCATGCAGTTCATTATCGCCGTGCTGGTGTTTGTGGTGGTCACGCTGGCGGTTTTCGCGGGCATGTCCTTGCTCGACCAGCGCAAGGCCCAAGCCCGGATCCTGCGCGAGCGCCTCACAACGGTGCAGAAGCCCACCGAACAAGCCGCGCCGGACGTGGCGTTGTTGCGCGACGAACTGCTCAGCCGGATCCCGGCCTTCGACACCCTGCTGCGCCGCTCGGAGCGGGTCTCAGCTCTGCAAAAGGTTCTGGCGCAGGGCAATGTCGATATTCGTGCCGGAAATTTCCTGATGCTTTGTGGCGTATCGACTGTTGTCCTCGCCGCCGTCGCTTTCTTTGCCGGCGGCACCGTGCTGTTCGCCTGGGCCGGCGCCCTGCTCGGTTTTTTTGTCCCTTACGCCTATGCCTCGCATATGCGAAGCAAACGCTTCCAGCAATTTGAGGAGAAATTTCCCGAGGCCATCGACACTCTGGCCCGCGCGGTCCGCGCCGGACACGCCTTTACCACCGCCCTCGAAATGATTGCCAACGAAGTGTCGGAACCGGTGGCCGGAGAATTCCGCCAGCTTTACGAGGAACAGAAGTTCGGCCTGCCGGTACGCGACGCCCTGCTCAACCTGGCCGACCGCGTCCCTCTGGTGGACGTGAAATTCTTCGTGACGGCGGTGATGCTGCAGCGCGAAACCGGCGGCAATCTGGCGGAGATTCTTGACAACCTGTCCTACGTGATCCGCGAACGTTTCAAGATTCTGCGCCAGGTCCGCGTGCACACCGCCCAGGGGCGCCTCACCATGATGCTGCTCATGGCTCTGCCGCCCGTGGTAGTGGTCGTAATGCTGGTTCTGAACCCGGGCTTCATTCGCCCGCTGTTCACGGACTATATAGGACACATCTTGATCGTCGTTGGCATCGCGTTGCAGACGATGGGCTATTTTGTGATTCGCAGAATTATCAGGATTCAGGTGTGAAACATGAGTTCTGGGTTCCCAGTTTTCAGTTCTCAGTAATACCACCGAACTGTAAGTTTTGGTGGTTGCTGAAAACTGAGAACTGAAAACCGAGAAACTGAGGATCTATGTTACCGCTGGCGCTCTCGGTCTTCGTTTTTCTCATCATTGCCGTGGCGGTCTTCGCCTTCGGAGCGGCTGCCGTGGTGCCCTCATCGGTGCTCGGGTCCCGTCTGCGTGAAATCGGCTGGCAGCGCACCAAAGCCCAGGCCAAACCGGTCATCCGCGAGCGCATTCAGCAGGCCCTCGATCCCCTGGCCCGGGCCTTGCCGACTTCGCCCTCGGAGGTTTCGAAAACCCGGCTCTGGCTGATTCAAGCCGGATATCGCAGCGCCCAGCACATCACCATCTATCGCGGGCTGCGGGTGTTGTTTGCCGCGCTTGGTTTCCTGTCCGTGTTTGTGTTTACCGGATTCGATTCCCCGATGCTGCTGCTCGGCGTGACCGCGTTCGGCTTCTTTATTCCGCGATTCCTGCTGAAAAAGAAGCTGCAGGAGCGCCAGCGCCGGATCCGCATCGGCCTTCCCGATGGGCTGGATTTGACCGTGATCTGTGTGGAAGCGGGCTTGTCTCTCGATCAGGCCATGATGCGCGTCGGCGAGGACTTGCGCACCGCGCACCCTGAACTAAGCGCGGAGTTCCATCTCTTCGATCTGGAAACTCGCGCTGGCAAGCCGCGCGTCGAAGCCCTCCGCAATCTGGCGGAGCGCACCGGGGTCGATGATATTCGCGCGCTCGTCGGCACCCTGATTCAGACCGACCGCTTCGGCACCAGCGTCGCCCAGGCCTTGCGCGTGCATTCCGAGTCCCTGCGCACCGAGCGCCGCCAGCGCGCCGAAGAACAGGCCGCCAAAACCACCGTCAAAATGATTATCCCCCTTGTCCTGTTTGTGATGCCCTCCCTGATTTTCGTCACCGTCGGACCGGCCGTAATCCAACTGATGCATATATTCGTGCCGGCTGGAAGACGGTAGAACGGGTTTGTAATTGGCGATTTGTAATTTAGAACCGGGATGGGGCCGCTTCCCCGGATTCCAATTACAAATCACCAATTACCAATTACAAATTCTCAGGAGTGGCCATGTCTCCCCGCGGGCCTAAGGGATACGCCTTTAACCGCACGCGCACCACCTATCTTGCGACCGATCTCCTGATCGCGCACACCCACTGGTCCCGCTTTCGCGGCCTGATGGCCACCGATTCGTCGCGTTTCTGCCGCGGCCAGGGACTGTGGATCAACCCCTCCCACGGCATCCACACCTTCGCCATGCGTTTTCCGATCGATGCCGTGTACCTGGACCGGGACCGGATCGTGATCCACATCGAAGAGAGCCTCAAGCCCTGGCGCATGGCCGCGGTCCGCATCCAGGCCTCTTCCGTGCTCGAACTGCCCACGGGCACCGTCGGCGAGTCGCTGACCGCCCTCGGCGACCAGGTGGATATCTCTTTCGAAGAACGGCCGGTTCACACCGAGGCCGCCTGAATCAAATCACGCAGTGAAAAGAGAGACAACACAGACAGGAAATTTGTTTCCTGCTTAGTGTTCTGGCGAGGGCTCGCGCAACTCCGCCGGAAGCCCGCTGTTGATCGCAGCGCGCACTTGGGCCATCAGGCAATCGCGCTCTCCGAAATCGGAGGGCTCGATGGGATCGTGAAACTGTACCGTCACCGTCCCCGGACGAATCGCAAACCGTGCCTTGGGCATGACATCCTGCGTGCCTGAAATTGTGATCGGCACCACCGGCACTTTACATTCCTCGGCAAGATAGAACGGGCCTTTCTTGAAAGGCAGCAGTTTTCCGTCGAAGGAGCGATGCCCTTCCACGTAGATGGTCATGTTCAGTCCCTGCTCGAGGGCTCGGACCGCGTCGCGCACCGCCGAGATGCCCGCATCGCGATTTCCGCGGTCCACGGGCACAAGCGAGCCGATCAGCATGATGCGGCCGAGAATTGGGACCTTGAACAACTCTTTCTTCACCATCACCGAAGTGCGCCGCGGGATCAGGGGCAGGGTGACGGGCGGATCGAGATTGGAGATGTGATTCGACATGAAGATGTAAGTGCGCGCCGGATCGATTTTTTCCAGGCCCAGCGTCCGGACCTTGACCCCGGCAATGCGCGCGCCCGTGAACGCCGACCACATGCAGGTGCGGTACAAAAAATTGATGTCTTTGGTGAGATACGTCCACGGGAATCCAAACAGCGCCGCGAAGGGTAGCGCAGCGGCCCAGAACAGCAGCATGAGAATGGTGCGAAACACTTATCGGCCCGTGATGAAACTCGAATTTCGAAATCCAGCGCCTGAAGACGCGGCGATCCTAATGCACTTGCGGCACGCCTGAAGGCGTGCCCTGATACGAATCTCAAACGCTGCGAATCTCAATTGAAACACGGGCGATTATGCCCTGGCTCCGAGCGCGCGTAATCGTTGGGGTAGCTTCTCATAGATGCCGCCGAATCCGCCATTGGAGAGAATGGCAACCACGTCGGGCGCGCGCAGTTCGGGCGCGATCGAGTTCACGATGGCATCGGCGTCGGCCAGGATGCGCGCCTGTTTCCCGCGCTTCGTTATCTCGTCAACCACGCGATTCAAATCCAGACGCTCAGCCTCGGGAATCGCCTCCGATTTGAAAATGGCCGCCACGACCACTCGATCGGCGAGCGCGAGGCTCCGGGCGAGGGCATCTTGCAGCACGTTGCGGCGCATGGTGTTCGAACGCGGCTCGAGCACCACCCACAGGCGGGATTGCGGATAACGCGCCCGTAAGGCTCGAATCGTTTGCTCGATGGCGGTGGGATGATGGGCAAAATCGTCGATGATCGTGATCCCGTTGACCTCGGCTTTCACTTCCAGCCGGCGCTTCACGCTGCGAAACGTTTCCAGAGCCTGCGCAACCGTATCTTTCGAGATTCCATAATTGGCCGCGAGAGCAGCTGCCGCGGTCGCGTTCCAGACGTTGTATTCGCCGCCGAGCGCGTACGCGAAGTCGGCCCATGGGTTTCCGTCGCGCAGCACGGACCAAGAAGTGCGATCTTCGCTCAGTTTCAGATTTGT
>Ga0209698_10000870_pt1 | contig 34871 bp, 24 predicted proteins | sample LitLauG_LLR_2012_FD_187203 | JGI IMG/M metagenome (GOLD analysis project Ga0209698, IMG submission 187203) | Freshwater sediment microbial communities from Pennsylvania, USA - Little Laurel Run_MetaG_LLR_2012 (SPAdes) (version 2) | ecosystem: Environmental > Aquatic > Freshwater > Creek >... | reverse complement strand
GCCCCGCGCCCCACGCGACGCGAGCCCTCTCCAGACGACGCCCACTTCGAGAGCATCGTCGGCGCGAGCGCCCGCATGCGCCGGATCTTTCGTTTGGTCGCGAAGGTCGCGGCGACAGACAGCACGGTGCTGCTGCTCGGCGAGAGTGGAACCGGCAAGGAGTTGATCGCGCGCTCGATTCATCTCCACTCGCGGCGCGCGTCGGGCCCCTTCGTCGCCGTCAACGTCGGAGCCCTGCCCGGCTCCCTGATCGAGTCCGAGCTGTTCGGCCATCGCCGCGGCGCCTTCACCGGCGCCGAAAACGAGCGCCGCGGCCTCATCGAGGAGGCCGATCAGGGCACGCTGTTTCTCGATGAGATTGGCGACATGCCGCTCGCCGCACAGGTTCAGCTGCTGCGGGTGCTCGAGAACAGCGAGGTGCGGCGGGTGGGGGAGAACGTGATGCGCCACGTGGATGTGCGCGTGGTGGCGGCGACTCACCACGATCTCATGAGTGACGTTCAGCGCGGCGCGTTTCGCGAGGACCTCTACTACCGGCTCAACGTGGTGCAGATCGAGCTGCCGCCGCTGCGCGAGCGGCGCGAGGACATCGGCCTCCTCGCGGCGTACTTCCTCGAGCGCATCGCGACCCGCTGGGGCCGCGGCGCGATGCAGTTCAGCCCCGAGGCGATGGCGGTGCTCGAGCACTACGATTACCCGGGCAACGTGCGCGAGCTGGAGAACGCCATCGAGCACGCCGTGGCGGTCGCGGAATCGCCGGTGATCGGTCCGCCCGATCTTCCGGTCGCCTTGAGGTCCGCGCGCCAGCTCGAGGCGCATCGCGGCGCGGCGACCGGGGTGCCGCCGCCATCGCCGCGCGGGTCGCTCCCATTCGGCTTGCCCGCGGCGGGCGCGTCGCCGCCGGTGAACGCCGCGGGCGCTCGCGCGGCGGCCGGCGATCGGTCCACCGCCGCCGATCGCGACGGCTGGTCGCTCGCCGAGGTCGAGAAGGAGCACATCCGCCGCGTGCTCGAGCAACACCGCGGCAACGCCACCTCGGCCGCGCGCCAGCTCGGCATCTCACGCACCACGCTGTGGCGCAAGCTGCGCGAGTACGGCCTCGTACGCCGCTCGCGTTGAATCGGGAGAACCGCATGTCCTCCGAACGGCTCGACTATGACGACGCCTACACCACGCAATTCACCGCCCGCATCGCGGGCGCGGGGCAGCGCGCCGGGCGCCCCGCGATCGAGCTGGAGCGCACGTACTTCTACCCCGAGAGCGGCGGCCAGCTCGCGGACCGCGGCATGGTGGGTGAGTGGAGGGTCGCGGACGTCCAATCCGACGATCACGGCCGCGTCTGGCACCTGCTCGAATCCGAGGCGCCGGGGGAGGGCGAGTTCGCGGCGCGCATCGACTGGGCGCGGCGCTTCGATCACATGCAGCAGCACACCGGCCAGCACATTCTTTCGGCGGCGTTCGAGCGGTTGCTGAACGCGCCGACGCTGTCCTCGACGCTGGGAGCGGAGAAGAGCGTGATCGAGGTGGCGCTCGGCGAAGCCGACTGGCCGATGGTCGAGCGCATCGAGGAGGCCGCGAACTCGGTCGTGTGGGAGGATCGCGAGATCCTGCGCCACTGGGAAAACGATGAGAGCGTGAAGCGCTTCCACTTGCGCAAGCCGCCGGCCGTCACCGGCCGCATCCGCATCGTCGAAATCCCGGATTGGGACGTCTCGGCGTGCGGCGGCACGCACACGCGACGAACGGGCGAGGTCGGCGTCATCAAGGTGCTGCGCTGGGAGCGCGTGCGCGGCAACGTGCGCTTCGAGTTCCTGTGTGGCGCGCGCGCGCTGCGCGACCACGCGTGGCGAAATCAGGCGCTGATCGAGGCGGCGAAGCGCCGCACGCTCGGCGATCGCGAGCTGATCGCGCACCTCGAGCGGGCCGCGGAGGAGCGCGACGCCCTGAAGAAGCGTTTGCGCGAGCTGATGGCGGCCGTGATCGAATCCGAGGCGAAGGAGGCGGTGGGCTCCCCGCCGCGGGGCGTCGCGTCGTGGTTTGCCGAGCGGCCGCGCGAGGAGCTGCGGCTGCTCGTCAACCGCTGCCTCGAGGGCGGCGCTCCCTACGCGGTCGCGGCGGCGGGCGCTCCCGAGGCTGCGCTGGTCGTGGCGCGCGCGAAGGGCGCGGGCGCGGATCTCAAGCGCCTGCTCCCGGCGCTGCTCGAGGCGGCGCGCGGCAAGGGCGGGGGCAGCCCCGACACGCTCCAGATCAGCGCGGCGGATGCCGCTTCGGCGCGCACCGCGTTCGATCTCGCGGCGCGGGAGATCGCGAAGCTCGCGGCGCCGAACTCGGAGAGCTGAGCTACATCCTCCGCCGTCGGCGGTCGTTCGCGCCGACGATGCGCGGGCGGCGGCCGTGCTCGATCCCCGCGGGCGGGGTCCGCGCCACGACCATCCGCGCGGGCTCGCTGCGTCGCGGCCGCTCGTCGTGCGCGCCCCGCGGCTCGGGCGTCGCGCGCTTGTGGTAGTCGAAGTCCGGCAGGAGCACGCGCGGAATGGTGCGCCCCAGGAAGCGCTCGATCGCGAGCGTGTCCTTCTGCTCCTCGGGGCTCATGAGCGTGAACGCGTCGCCGGTCGCGTCCACCCGGCCGGTGCGGCCGATCCGGTGCACGTAGTCTTCGGGTGTGTGGGGCACGTCGAAGTTGACGATGTGCGAGATGTCCTTGACGTCGATGCCGCGCGACGCGATGTCGGTCGCCACCAGGCATTGCACACGGCCCCGGCGCAGGTCGGAGAGCGCGCGCTCGCGCTGGCCCTGCGTGCGATTGCCGTGCAGCGCCGCCACGGAATGACCGCGCCGCGACAGTTGTCGCGCCAGTCGGTCGGCGCCGTGCTTGGTGCGCGTGAAGACGATCACGCTCGAGATGTCGCCGCGATTGAGCAGCTCGTCGAGCAGGTCGGTCTTGAGGTGGCGGGGCACTGGGTAGATCGCCTGCGTGATCCCGGCTGCCGGCCGTGAGGGTGGCGCGAGATCCACGCGCTGCGGGTCGTGCATCGCTTCCTTCGCCACCTTGTTGAGTTCGGGCGGCATGGTGGCGGAGAACATCATGGTCTGGCGCTTTTTCGGGAGCAGCCGCAGGATGCGCTGGAGGTCGGGGGCGAAGCCCATGTCCACCATCCGGTCGGCTTCGTCCAGAACCAGGATCTGAACGTCCTCGAAGCTCACGCTCTGGCGGCCATGGAGATCGAGCAGCCGGCCCGGCGTGGCGACCAGCAGATCCACGCCCTCGTGGCGCAGCATGCGCTCCTGAGGTCCGATCGGGACGCCACCATACGCGACGCCCACACGCAGGCGCGTGTGGCGGGCGTAGTCGCGCGCGTTGGTCTCGACCTGGGCCGCCAGCTCGCGCGTCGGCGTGAGAATCAGCGCGCGCAGAAACGGCGGGCCATCGAGCAGGCGCGCGAGAATCGGGAGCACGAAGGCCGCGGTCTTACCGGTTCCGGTTTGCGCCGCTCCGATCAGATCGTGACCCTCGAGGATGATCGGAATGGCGCGCTGCTGGATTGGCGTCGGCGTCGCATAGCCGGCCGAGCGAATACCGCGCAGGATGGGAGGTGGCAGGCCGAGCGAGCTGAAGGGCACCAGGGGGAGCTCGCGACTCTAGCGCCGGTGCCCGCGTGAACGCGCGGGCGCGGCGCGGCGTGCTCCGGCGCGCGCCACACGCGCGGCGGGCCGCGTCACTCGTGAGGCCGAGGCGCGCGCAGCGGACGCGCGAGGGGCCGAGGGACGCGGAAGCGACGAGCGGACCGGCGGCCGTTTGCCCGGCCGGGCTCCGCTGCCACGCGCGGTTTCGCGTGCGGGCGAAGTCGAGCCGCGCGCCGGTGCGACCAGCGTCCGCGCCGGATCGGCCGCCCCGCCGCGCGGCACTGAGGCGATCTGCGTCGCGGCCAGCGACAGGCCACCGCGCCCGCCCGTGGTGGTGCGGCCGCCGTTCTCCTCGAACAGGGCTCCGTGCCGCGGCTCGCCGGGCGTCATGTCGTAATCGAAATCGGGCAGCAGCACGCGCGGGATCGCGCGACCCAGGAATCGCTCGACGGCCTCGACGTCCTTCTGCTCGTCCGGGCTCATCAGCGTGAACGCGTCGCCCACCGCGTCGGGACGCCCCGCGCGGCCGAGCCGGTGCACGTAATCCTCGGGCGTCAGCGGCACGTCGTAGTTCACGACGTGAGCGATGCCCGACATGTCGAGGCTGCGCGCCGATGTGTTGCTGGCGACGAGGATCTGAACCCGGCCGCGCTTGAGATCCTCGAGCGCCTGATCGCGCTCCCCCTGACTCGGATGGTCGTCGAGCGCCGCCACGGCATAGCCACGCCGCTGCAGCAGCCTCGCGAGCTTCTCGGTCGCCGTGCGGGAGCGCGAGACGACCACCGTGCTGCGCACTTCGGCGCGCGAGAGCATCTCGTCGAGCAGATCGGATTTGAGCGCACCGGGCACGGGATAGACCGCCTGCGTGATCCCGGCCGCCGGCTTGCTCGCGGGCAGGCCGACGTCCACCCGCACCGGCTCGATCAGCGCCTCCTTCGCGAGGCGGTTGAGCTCGGGCGGCATGTTGACCGAGAACATCACGGTCTGCCGGGTTTCGGGCAGGAGCTTCAGGAGCTTGCGCAGATCGGGCGCGAGGCCGAGGCTCACCATGCGATCCGCCTCGTCCAGCACCAGGATCTCGACATCGGCGAAGTTGAGCACGCCGCGCGCGTGCAGCTCGAGCAGCCGCCCCGGCGTGGAGACGAGCAGATCGACGCCCTGCTCGCGCAGCGCGCGCTCCTGCGTGGCGAGTGGAGCGCCCGTGAACACGACCCCGATGCGAATGTCGGTGAAGCGCGCGAAATCGCGGGTGCGCGTCTCGACGTACTGCGCCATCTCGCGCGTCGGCACCAGCACGATGGCGCGCAGGCGCGAGGAGCTGTCGAGCAGCCGCGAAAGGATCGGCAGGCCATACGCGGCCGTTTTGCCGCTGCCCCCCTGGGCGGCCCCGAGCAGGTCGTTGCCGGCCAAAATGACCGGGATCGCCTTGCTCTGAAGCGCGGTGGCTTCGGTCAGGCCGGCCGCCCGGACGCCCTTCACGATGGCGGCGGGCAGGCCAATGGATGCGAAATTCAAGAATCCTCCTGGCTGAAGCTGGTGCCCTGCAGGGGCTTCGGACTTTGGCGGGGTGCTCGAGGGTCTATCACCCTTCGAAGCCTTGAGAGTACGGGCTTCCGGGCAGCGCGGCAACGGTTAACAGGTGTGGCAATGCCGAAATTTACGATGCCGGGACTCGGGCGGCCGGTTCTCCCGATCGTAAAGCGCGCCAACACCATGGCCCGCCGGGCCGAATCGCGGTTGGTCGAGGCCGACCCCTAAGGCCCCGGCGATCGAGGCTCCGGTGGCGCGGGCCTCGGTGGACCTCATCAGGCGCCCGAGCGTCCCCTCAGGAGGTCCTGAACCCGGGAGAGCAGGGCCTCGGACTCGAACGGTTTCTGGAGGAAGGGCGGGCTCTTGCCGGGATCGGCGATCAAGAGCCGGTCGTCGGGGTAGCCCGAGATGAAGAGGGTGGCGATCCCTTTTCTCAGCTGGACGATCTGATCGCGAAGCTGCCGGCCGTTCATCCCCGGCATGACCACGTCGGTGACGAGCAGATCGATGTCGCCCGCATGAGCGGCCGAGATCCTGAGCGCGCTCTCCGCGTCCGCCGCCGAGAGCACGCGATAGCCGGCGCTTGCCAGCATGCGGTGCGCGAGATTGCGCACGCTGGTCTCGTCCTCGACCAGCAGGATCGTCTCCCCGCCGCCCGGCCTTCCCGGACCGCCAGCCGGCCCGTCGCCCTCGGTCTCGGCCTCCACGATGGGCAGCACGAACTCGAAACGGCTGCCCGCTTTCGGCGTGCTGCTCGCGCGGATCCCGCCACCGCTCTGCTGGACGATGCCAAAGACGGTCGAGAGGCCGAGGCCCGTGCCGCGCTCCCGCTCCTTCGTGGTGAAGAACGGCTCGAAGACCCGCGCGAGCGTGGGCTCGTCCATGCCGTGGCCGGTGTCGATCACCGCCAGGCGCGCGTATGCGCCGGGTGGGACGCCCCACGCCGAGGCTTCGTGCTCCGCGAGCGTCAGAAGGTCGAGATCGATTCGCATGGTGCCGCCATCCGGCATCGCGTCGCGCGCGTTGATCGCGAGGTTCACCACCACCTGCTCGAGCAGCGCGGCGTCGGCGCGCACGATCATCTGCACGGCATCGGCCACCACGTCGAGCGTGATGTCCTCGCCGATCAGCCGGCGCAGCATCGGCAGCAGCTCGTCGATGAGCCGCGCCAAGTCGAGCACGCGCGGGGCCTGGACGTGCTTGCGGCTGAAGGCGAGCAGCTGGCGGGTGAGCGCGCCCGCCCGCTGGGCCGAACGCCGGATCTCCTCGGCCTCATGGCGCAGCGGGTCGTCGTCCGTCATGCGCGAGATCATGAGATCGGCGTAGCCGAGGATGACGGTGAGCAGGTTGTTGAAGTCGTGCGCGACGCCGCCCGCGAGGCGGCCGACCGCCTCGATCTTCTGCGAGTGTCGCAGCTGCTCCTCGCTGGCCTTGAGCGCGAGCAGCGCGCTGCGCTGCCCGGTGACGTCGCGGATCGTGCCGACCACGTCCGCCACCTCGCCGTTCCTTCCGAGCCGCGGCACGAGATCCAGCATCAGCCACACGCGCTCCTCGGAGCGCGCCTTCATCACACCGAAGATCTCGCCGCGGATCGGCTGCTTGTCGCGCAGCACGCGGGCGGACGGCAGATCGTCGACGCTCACGCGTGAGCCGTCCTCGCGCACCACGTCCCATGCGCGATCCACGCCGGAGCGCTTGAGCAGCTCCTCCTCGGTGAGCCCGACCAGCTCGTGCGCGGTCTGATTGCAGACCAGGATGTTGTTCCGGGCATCGAGCATGACCACGCCGATCCCGAGGTTCGAGATGATGTGGCGGAAGAATTGCTCGCGCAGCCGTAGCGTCGGCTCATCCAGCGGCGCGTCGCGATCGGGCTCGACGAACACACCGAACCCGCCCGCGGCCCCCGGCGAGGCGACGAACACGTGTTCGGGGGAATCGGGAGAAGGCGTGAAGCGACGACGGCCCATCGCGGTCTCGCTGGCTGAGGGGCTAGGGGACCACGAGCGACCGTGAGGCGGCCAGCCTCTCGTAGCACCCCAGGAGACGATGTGCGAATTATCGCGCAGGAATATCGAACGTCAATATGAATCGCGGCCGCGCCCGTTGCGGCGCTGGCAGCGCGGGCAGAAATACGTGGCGCGCTGGCCCTGGACGATCCGGCGGATCGTGGCGCCGCAGCGCCGGCACGGCTCGCCCGCGCGCTCGTAGACGCGCAGCCTTTCGCCGTAGCGCCCGGGCTGTCCCGAGACGGTGCGATACGTGCTGAACGTCGTGCCCGAGCGCCGGATCGCTTCCTCCAGCACCGCCGGGATGCTGCGCGCGACCGCGCTCCACTCCCGTGCGGTGAGCCGCCCGGCGGCGAGGCGCGGATCCAGGCGGGCGCGATGCAGGATCTCGCTCGCGTAGATGTTGCCGAGGCCGGCGATGCGGTGCTGATCGAGCAGAAAATTCTTGACCGCCACGCGGGTCCCACGCGCGATCTCGCGCAGGGACTCACCGCCCTGCGGCTCCAGAATCGGATCCGGGCCGAGCGCGCGCAGCGCGGGATCTCTGGCGAGCGCGCCGCGGCGCACGAGGCGCAGGAGGCCGAAGCGGCGCGGATCCTCGAACCACAGCTCGCCGCCGCCGGCGAGCGCGAGCCGCGCATGGACGTGGCGCTCAGGTGGCGGCGCGGCCGCTTCGTATCGCCAGCGGCCGCTCATGCCGAGGTGGGAGACGAGCGTGAGATCCCGATCGAGATCGATCAGGAGGTACTTGCCGATCCGGCGCGCGGCCTCGATGCGGCGCCCGCGCAGCCGGGCCGGCAGGGTGCGCGCGATCGGCTCGCGCAGCGGCAACCCCGAGAGGGCGGCGCTTCGGATCACGCTTCCGACCACACGCTCGGCCAGCATGCGGCGCACGGTCTCGACCTCGGGCAACTCGGGCACGCCGGGACGCTAGGGGCGGTGGCCGCGAGGGTCAAGCCGGCCCGGGAATCCGTTGCCCGCTCTGGGTGGCCGTGGCATCTTCACGCCCGTCATGGATGACTCCTCCCGTTTCGAGACCTTCGCGCGGCTCGCCACCGAGCAGCGCAATCCCGCCACCATGGATCTCGACACGCTCGATGCCGCCGGCATCCTCGAGCGCATCGCGGCCGAGGATCGCAAGGTGCCGGAGGCGGTGGCGCGCGAGATCGACTACATCGCCCGTGCGGTCGAGATGGTGGTCGCCTCCCTTCGCGAGGGCGGCCGCCTCATTTATGTGGGCGCGGGTACGAGCGGCCGCCTGGGCGTGCTCGACGCCTCCGAGTGCCCCCCCACGTTCGGTTCCGATCCCGAGCAGGTGCGGGGTGTGATCGCCGGCGGCTCCGGTGCGCTGGTGCGCGCGGTGGAGGGCGCGGAGGATCGCGCCGCCGACGGCATCCGCGCGATCGACGAGCTCGCGGTCGGAGCGAAGGACACCGTGATCGGACTCGCGGCGAGCCGGCGCACGCCGTTCGTGGTCGCCGCGCTATCCCGCGCGCGCGAGCGCGGCTCGCGCACCGGCTACATCACGTGCACACCGCGGGCGGAGTTCTCGCTGCCGGTGGACGTCGCGATCTGCCCGGTGGTGGGGCCCGAGGTGCTGATGGGCTCGACGCGCATGAAGGCGGGCACCGCGCAGAAGCTGGTGCTCAACATGATCACGACCGCGGCGTTCGTGCGGATCGGCAAGGCCTACGAGAACATGATGGTGGACTTGAAGGCCAACAGCGAGAAGCTGGTCGAGCGCAGCCGCCGCACGCTGATGATCGCGACCGGGGTCGACCGCGACACGGCGGCGCGCGCGATCGAGGCCGCCGGCGGAAGCGTGAAGGCCGCGCTCGTGATGCTCAAGCTCTCGTGCGATCGCGCCGAGGCCGAGCGCCGGCTCTCCGCCGCCGGCGGATTCGTGCGGGCCGCCCTGGCCGCCCCGGCGGCGAGCCCTCCTCCATGAGGCGCGCGCGGCGGATTGCCGCGCTCCTGACGTGCGGGGCCCTGGGAGCGGCGCTCGCGCTCGGCGCCGGCTGCGCGCGCACGCCGAAGAAGACCGCGATCGTGTTCTGGCAGTCACGTCCGGCGGCGGTGCTCGCGCCGCTGCTGCGGCGTTTCGAGGCCGAGCACCCGGGCTTCGTGGTCGAGCTCAGGCAGCTCACGCCGGAGCAGCTGCGGGATTCGCTGGCGGGGGCGCTCACCTCGGGAAACGTGCCCGACCTCTTCGAGTGTCCTTCGCCGCTCCTGCCGAGCCTGGTCGCGGGCGCGGTCCTCGCCGACTGGAGCGCCGGCGTCGCCGACCTGCGCGATTCCGTGCGCGGCTGGGAGCAGTGCTCGCGCGGCGAGACCATTTACGGGCTGCCGTGGGTGATCGAGCCCCGGGTGCTGTTCTTCAATCGTTCCCTGCTCGCGCGCGCCGGGCTCGATGGCGCGCGGGCCCCCGAAACCTGGGACGATCTCGCGCGCGACGCCGCCGCGATCGAGCGCCTCGCGCGCCGGGCCCACCTTCGCGACGTGCACGGGCTCGGGTTCGCGGCCGCGGGAAGCGGTGGCCAGTTCGACGACTTCATGCCGCTCGCCTGGGGCCGCGGCGGAGGGATCTTGTCGACGGATCTCGATTCCTCGCTCTTCGACTCGCCCGAGAATCGCGCGGCCCTCGTCTACTACCTTTCGCTCCGCAAATCCGTCGCCTCGGAAAGCCCGGACGACCTCGAGCGGGATTTCGCGGCCGGACGACTCGGGCTGCTGTGCGCGGATGGCGCGCTCGCCACGCGCCTGCCGGCTCGCGGGTTCGAGCTCGGGGTGGCGCGCATTCCGCGCTGGGCGGGAGAGGGCGGCCGCCACGCCGCGGTCGCGCGCGGCGGCGTCCTCGCGAGCTTCCGCGGCTCGCGCGAGAAGGAGGCGGCGCTTCGCCTCGCGCGCTTCCTGCTCGCGCCCGAGTGCGCGGAGGCGATCGCGTCGGCCGACGCGCTGCCCGCACGCATTGAAGCGGACAGCGTCATGGCGGCGCGCGGCAATCCGATCGTGCGCGCTCTGCTGCGCCCGCTCGAGGACGTGCGCTTTCCACCGAATCACGCCGAGTGGGATTCGATGCGGCTCGCGATCGAGGACGGGCTGGCCCTGGCGTGGCGCGATTCGCTCGCGCCACCCGAGAGCGCCGCGGCGCGCGCGAGCGCGGCGGTCGATCGCCGCCTCGCCCAGCTCCTCGGCGGCCACTAGCCCCGATGCTCGATGACGCGCTCGCACCGATCCGCAACTATCTCGCCCGCGGCGAGCACTTCATCGTCGGGCTCATGACCGGCACCTCGGCCGACGCAGTGGACGCGGCGCTGGTGCGCTTCCGCGGCGTTGGCCTCGACGCCGTGCACGACGTGATCGCGTACCGGGAGAGCGAGCTGGACGCCGCCCTGCGCGATCGCGTGCTCGAGCTGGCGGGGGCCGAGCGCTTCGATCCCGAGGGGCTGTTGCGCGTCCACGCCGCACTCGGCGAGTGCTACGCGGCCGCCGTGCTCGAGCTCCTGGCGGGCGCCGGCATCGCGCCCGCGCGCGTGAGCGCGATCGGCTCGCACGGCCAGACGGTGCGCCACGTCCCGCGTGCCGCCGGCGGAGGCCAGGCGTTCACGCTGCAGATCGGATCGGCCGCCGTGCTGGCCGAGCGCACCGGGATCGTGGTGGTCTCGGATTTTCGCTCACGCGACACGGCGGCGGGTGGCGAGGGCGCGCCGCTCGTTCCGCTCGCCGACTGGTGGCTGTTCCGCTCCCTCGAGGAATCGCGGGTGCTGCTCAATCTGGGCGGGATCGCGAACGTGACGCACCTGCCGCGCGGAGCGTGGCTCGAGCGCGTGCTGGCGTTCGACACCGGTCCCTGCAACGCGGTGCTCGACGCGCTGGCCTCGAGCGCGAGCGGCGGCCGCTCGCGCTACGACCCCGAGGGCGTGCTCGCGCTCTCGGGAGCGGCCGAGATGGCGCTGGTCCACGAGCGGCTGTCGGATCCTTACTTCTCGCTCGCGCCGCCGCGCTCGACCGGCCGTGAGAGCTTTGGCGCGGCGTACGCGGCGCGACTGCTCGCCGATTGCCGCGCGGTCGGCGGCTCGAGCGCCGACGCGATGGCGACCGCGGTCGCGATTTCGGCCGAGGCGATCTCGCAGGCGCTGCGACATTTTCTCATCCCTCGGGGCGGCGTGGACCGCGTGCTCGCGAGCGGCGGCGGAATTCGCAATCGCGCGCTCATGGACGCGATCGCCGAGCGCCTCTCGCCGATTCCGCTCGGCACCACCGAGTCGCTCGGCGTCGAACCCTCGGCGAAGGAAGCGCTCGCGTTCGCGCTGCTCGCGCACATGACGCTCTGCGGCCGTGCCGGCAACGTGCCCGGCGCGACCGGGGCCGCTCACCCGGTCGTGCTCGGAGCGATCACGCCCGGGGCGGCGCCCTAGATGCGCGCACCGCTCCTCGTGATCGCGCTCGCGGGCGCTCTCGCCGGGGTCGCGACGCCCGCGTCCGCCGCGACCGCCGCGTCCGCCGCGACCGCCGCGTCCGCGCCGTTCGATCTGCGCTCCGAGCCCGCGATCGAGGTCGGGCTCGCGTGGGATCTCGATTCCCTGAGGCTCGAGGTGCCGGCGGGCGCCGGGATCGAGCTCGCTCCCTCGGGACGCAAGCTCGCGCAGCGAGGAGGTCCGCTGCCGCTCGAGGTCGTCCTCGCGCCGGCGCGGCCGAATGCGGCGCCAGCCGGCGGCCCGTCCTCGCCGGGCGAGGCGCGCTATCAGCTCGGCTCGGGAAGCTCCGCCACGCGCGGCAAGCTCGGGCCCGCCGACACGCTGATCGCCGAAGGCCCTCATGTCGGAGAGAGCGGGCACGAGTGGCGCTGGGCGGGCAGGAGCTGGCGCGGACAGTTTAAGATTTTCTTGAACCCTCGCGGACAGCTCACGCTCGCCGCGCGGCTCGAGCTCGAGACCTACCTGCTCGGGGTCGTGCCGGGTGAGATCGGCGCGCTCGATCCCTCGTACATCGAGGCCGGCAAGGCCCAGGCGGTCGCGGCCCGCAGCTACACGCTCTTCTATCGCGGCCGGCGCGCGAGCGAAGGTTTCGATCTCTACGGCACGGTCGAGGATCAGTTCTACGGCTCGATCGAGAGCGAGCGGCCGCTCGCCACGAAGTGCGTCGAGGAGACGCGCGGGAAAATCGCGATGTGGCAGGGCCAGCCGATCCGCGCCAACTATTGCTCGACCTGCGGCGGGATCACGGCCGAGGTGTGGGAGGCCTGGCCCGCCGATCCGCTGCCCTACCTTTCGAGCCATCCCGATCGCGCCGACTCCGACTGGTGCGCCGCCTCGCCGCAATATCGCTGGAGCGAGGTCTGGCCAGCGGCCGAGTTCATGGCGAATGTCGAGCGTTTCTCGCCCGCGCAGAACCTCGCGGCGCCCGCTGGCGGGCTCGGCGATCTCGTGGACGTCCGGATCGAGGCCCGCTCGCGCTCGGGGCGCGTCTGGCGGCTCGTCATCGTCGGCACGCGCGCCCAAATGGAGATCCCGGCCTATTCGATCCGCCAGGTGCTGCGCCGGGGCGGCAACCCGGGGGCGATCCTGAGGTCCAACCTCTTCAAGATCGACGTGCGCCGCGAGGCGGGAAGCGGCCGCGCGCTCTCGGTCGAGGCGAGCGGCGCGGGCTCGGGCCATGGCGTAGGCCTGTGCCAGACCGGCGCGCTCGGCATGGCGAGGGCCGGGCGAAGCGCCGAGCAGATCCTCGCCCACTACTACTCCGGAACCACCATCGAGCGCCGCTACTGAAGCGCTCGCCGCGGCGCCCGGCATCTCCGCGCCGGTCCGCGCGCTCTCGAGCCCGCGCCCCGAGGCCCGAAAATCGAGCGTTCGAATTGACACCCCGTCTCGGGCACGGCTATTCTCCGCGTCCTTCCTCAGTGGCTCGATTCGCTCGAGCCCTCGGTCATCCGCGGGGTTGTAGTTCAGCTGGTTAGAACGCCTGCCTGTCACGCAGGAGGTCGCGGGTTCGAGTCCCGTCAACCCCGCCACTTTTCGGCCGCGCCGCGCCGACGGCGCTCGTCCAGCGGCGTCGGCGCTCGTCCAGCGGCGCCGGCGCTCCGACAGCCGCGCCGGCCGCCTGAAACCGCCTGCCCGCCGGGGCCCCGCCGGGGTTCATTTTTCATTGACGGTGGGGGTGTGCTCCGTATACTGCCGATGCATTTTTGAAAAACGCGCAACTTCGCCTGCTCCAAGGCATCCGAAGTTCGCGGCGCATTTGAAGTTCGAGGGCGAATACACGTCGGGCGCGCGCTGCGTCCCGAGGAGCCTGAGTTGAGGATGCCATGATCAAGAAAAAGGGAGTTCCGGGCGACGATGACTTCGGAGTGATCCCGGACGACGAAGCGGACGATTATGAGGATGGTGAGGATGAATTCCTCGAGGGCGACGACGACCTCGAAGACGACGAATTCGAGGACGACGACGACGACGAGGAATTCGACGAGGACTTCGAAGACGATGACGAGGAATTCGGCGAAGAGGACGATGTCGACTTCGACGAATTCGAAGATGACGACTCAGAGGATGAGAGCTGAGGACCCGATGAGAATCGGTTCGATTGGAAACCTGCGCATTGCGCGCTGGCTCCGTGGAGGTGGCTGACGAAATGAACGGCTTCGGCCCACATTTGATGATGGACGGTTACGGGTGCGACAAGAAGAGACTGAGGGATTTGAACCTGGTCTATCGTCTGTTGGACGAGCTTCCCACCCGTATCGGCATGACGAAGATCATGCCGCCCTACGTTTTCAAGTACAGCGGGCTGAGGCCGGAAGACTGGGGTCTTTCGGGGTTCGTGCTGATTGCCGAAAGCCACATCAGCATCCACACCTTTCCCGAGAAGAACTTCGTGAGCGTGGACATCTTCTCGTGCAAGGAATTCGATTCGGAGTTCGCGAGCGGATTCTTCAGGGCCGCCTTCGGCATGACGAAGGTGGATACCACGGTGCTCGATCGCGGCACCGAGTTCCCGAAGGACATGAACGGCGCGGCCCGGCTGGTGAGAGCCGAAAGGCGACGCATCGCGCGTCCGGTGGTGCGAGCCGCGGCGCGGCCGGCCTGATCCGCGCCGGAGCCTGACGGCCCTGCCTGGGAGACCGGGCAGGGCCTGTTCGTTGCGGGGGGAAGCGGATGACACCCAAGCCCGACTGGCCGGTGGCGCTGCCGATGAACTTCGGCGGACTCGAGGACGAGTTCGGGGCCCTCGAGCGCGCGCGCGCCGTCGTGCTCCCCGTGCCGTACGATTTCAGCACCACCTACCAAGGCGGGACACGCTGGGGTCCGCGCGCGATCCTCGCCGCCTCGCAGAACATGGAGCTGTGGGACGAGGAGCTCGGCCCCACCTACCGCGCCGGGATTCATACCCTGCCGGAAATGGAGCCGACCGCCGAGGGGCCGGAGGCGATGGCGCGTCGCGTCGAGCAGGCGACGGCCTGGATTCTCGAGCAGGGCAAGCTGCCGGTGGTGCTGGGCGGTGAGCACAGCCTCACGGCCGGCACGGTGCGCGCGGCGCTCCGCAAGCACCCGAAGCTCTCGGTGCTCCAGCTCGATGCGCACGCCGACATGCGCGATCGCTACCTCGACTCGCGCTACAGCCACGCGTGCGTGATGCGGCGCGTGCGCGAGATGGCGCCCGCCGCTTCGGTCGGCATCCGCTCCTTCAGCGAGGAGGAGGCGCAGCAACTGCGCCTGAGGCCGGTGCCGATGTGGAGCCCGCGCCAGTTCCGCGCGCTCGATGGCGACTGGACGCCGATTCTGGCCGCGCTCACCGACGAGGTATTCGTCACGTTCGACCTCGATGCGCTCGATCCCGGCGTTCTGCCGGGCACCGGCACGCCCGAGCCGGGCGGGCTCGACTGGTACGAGGCCGTGGACCTGCTCGCGCGCGTCGCCGCGAAGAAGCGCATCGTCGGCTTCGACGTGGTGGAGCTCGCGCCCATCGCGGGCCAGGTGGCGAGCGATTTTCTGGCGGCGCGGCTCACCTACCGGATGATCGGATTGGCGCTGCAAGGTGCCGACAAGCCGCGCTCCTAGTCCCGCCGCGCGGCGGGAGGCGCCCGGACGCGGCGGCCCGCCGCGCCTGGTGCTCGGACGCCATCAGGATCGCCGCGTGCGCGGCGGCCACCCCTGGATCTTCAGCAATGAGATCGCCGGGATCGAGGGCTCGCCCGAGCCCGGCGCCATCGTCGAGGTGACGGACGAGCGCGGCGCGTTCCTCGGCCGCGCGTACTGGAATCCCAAGAGCCTGATCGCGGCGCGCGTCGTGACGCGTGGCCGCGACGAGATCGACGCCGCGTTCTTCATCAAACGCATCGAGCGCGCGGCGCGCTTTCGCGAACGCCGATTGCCGGGCGAGGAAGCGCTGCGGCTGATCTACGGCGAATCCGACCAGCTGCCGGGACTGGTGGTGGATCGGTACGGCGACGTGCTCGTGGCGCAGGTGCTCACGCTCGGCATGGAAGCGCGCCAGGAGCTGATTCGCGAGGCGCTCGAGCACGTGCTGAAGCCGCGCGGCGTGATTCGCGCGGCGGATTCGCCGCTGCGCGTGCTGGAGGGTCTGCCGCTCGCGCGCGAGCTGTGGTGGGGCGAGGTGCCGGAGAAGCTCGAGGTGGGCATCGAGGGCTTTCGCGTCGAGGTCGATCCGCGCCACGGGCAGAAGACCGGGCTCTTCCTCGATCAGCGCCTCAACCGGCGCTTCGCGGAATCCCATGCGCGGGGCAGGCGCACGCTCGATCTCTTCTGCTATCAGGGCGAGTGGACGCTGCACGCCGCGCGCGGCGGCGCGAAGAGCGTGCTGGCGGTGGATTCGTCGCAGCCGGCGCTGGATGCGGCGGCGCGCAATCTCGTGCGCAACAGGCTCGAGGCCGGTGCCGAGCTGCGCCGCGCCGACGCGTTCGATGCCGCGCGCGATCTCGAGCGCGCGGGGGAGAAGTTCGGCCTCGTGATCGTGGATCCGCCGGCGCTCATCAAGTCGCGCAAGCATCTCGCCGCGGGGGCGAAGGCCTATCGCGAGGTGAATCGCGCCGCGATGGCGATGCTCGAAGAAGAGGGTGTGCTCATCACCTGCTCGTGCAGCCATCACCTCGAGGACGAATTATTCCGGCAAGTGCTGATCGAATCCGCGCGCGCCGCGCATCGCCCGATGCGGGTGCTGGAATGGAGCGCCGAGGGACCGGATCATCCGCAGCTGCTGGCGGTGCCCGAGACGCACTACCTCAAGTGCGCGGTGCTGCAGGCGGTGTAGGGCGGCCCGGGCGCGGGCGCGGCACGCGGCCTTTGCGCGGCCCTCGGCCCTTCGCTACTGTGCCCGCATGAGTGAGCGCGAGACCAAGGCCTACGCCGCGTTGCTGGAAGTGTGTCGTCGCCTGCGCGCTCCCGATGGCTGCCCGTGGGATCGCGAGCAGACGCTCACGAGCGTGACCCCCTACATCACCGAAGAGGCGGTCGAAGCCGTCGAGGCGATCGCCTCGGGCGACGCCGACCACATGGCGGAGGAGCTCGGCGATCTCAGCTTCCTCGTCATGTTCTGCCTCGATCTTCTGCGTGATGAGAAGGGCATCGAGCCCGCGGATGCGATCGAGCGCGCCGCGAGCAAGCTGATCCGCCGCCATCCGCATGTTTACGGCGACACCAAGATTCGCGACGGCAACGCGGCATATCTTCAATGGCAGGAGATCAAGCGCGCCGAGAAGGGCACGAAGGTCGAGGCCGGCGGCGAGGTGGGCAACCCCCGGGGCGGCGCCAGGCCGTTCGAATCCCTGCTAGGCGATCAGCCGAAAACCCTGCCGGCGCTGGTCGCGGCCTACCGCATTCAGGAAAAAGCGGGCGCGGTGGGCTTCGACTGGCCGGAAAGCTCCGGCGCGCTCGCCAAGGTGCGCGAGGAAGTGGGTGAGATCGAGGCTGCCATGAGGGGCGGAGCGTCGCCGGAATTGGCGCGCGAGATCGGCGACCTCCTGTTTGCCACGGTCAATTTGGCGCGCCACCTCAGAATCGATCCCGAGCGCGAGCTGCGCGCCGCCCTCGGTCGCTTCCGCGAGCGCTTCCACCACATCGAGCGCCGGCTCGCCGAGCGTGGCGCCACTCCATCGCAGGCAAGCCTCGAAGAGATGGATGCGCTCTGGGAGGAGGCCAAGTCGCTCGCTCGCGGGCGGGCGAATGGGGAGGCGTCCGCATCATGAGCGAGCCTCGGTCCCCGTCGCGCCAGAGCGCGCTATTCCTGAATCTCGTGCTCGGGCTCCAGCAGAGCGGCATGATCGCCCTCGGCAAACTCAAGAACCCGTTCACGCAGAAGGTCGAGATCCAGCTCGATGCCGCGCGCGACACGATCGACACCCTCGGTATGCTGGAGGCTCTGACCCGGAGCAATCTCGAGGCCGACGACGCGCGCGTTCTCAAGCAGGTGCTGACCGACCTGCGCATGAACTATCTGGAAGAGCTGAAGAAGGGCCAGCAGTCGAAGAGCGAGGCCTGAGTGAGCGGCCCGCGGCGCGCGAGCGCGAGCCCCTAGACCACCGCGCGCTCGGCACGGAGCGAGGCGGCGGTTCCCACCGCAGCCATTTCCGCCACCACCGCCACTCGCGCATCCACCACCACGCACCCGCGCCCGGGCGGCAACACCTTGATGGGATTCAGGTCCATCTCGGCGATGGCCGGATGATCGCCGAGCAGCTGCGAGAGCCGGAGCAGCGTCTCCTCGATGGCCGCGAGATCGCCCGGCGGCGCTCCGCGCCAGCCTTCGAGTAGCGGAAAACCGCGCACCGAGCGGATCATCTCGCGCGCGTCGCGGTCGGTCAGCGGGTGCACGCGAAACGCCACGTCCTTGAGCAACTCGACGTTCACGCCACCCAAGCCAAACATGATGAGCGGTCCAAACGAGGGATCGCGCGTCATCCCGACAATCACTTCGACGCCCTCGCGCATCATGGCCTGGACCGTGACGCCGCTCATTTGATTCCGCAGGCCCTTCTCGGCCAGCTGTTTTTCGATGCGGGCGAACGCCTCGCGCACGCCGTCGGCATCGCGCACGTCGAGGACCACGCCGCCCAGATCGGACTTGTGCGTGAGCGAGGCCGAGGCGAGCTTGACCGCCACCGGAAATCCCACGGTCTTCGCCGCAACCGCGGCTTGCTCGGCGCTCGCCGCGAATCGTGATCCCGCGCTCGCGATCCCGTAGGCGCCGAGCAGCGCGCACGCTTCATCGGGTGTGAGCCAGGCCGCGCCGCTCGCGCTCCCCGCCGCCTCGTGCGCCCCGCGCGCGAGCGCGTCCGCGATGACCTGGGCGGCGCGCGCACGATCGGCGCCCGCGAACACCCGTGCGGTGCCCGGCGGCTCCGCCTTCCACGTGCCGTATCGCACCGCGCGCGCGAGTGCCATCGCGGCCGACTCCGGAAACGTGTAGGAGGGAATGTGGCTCTCTTGGAGGGACAGCAGTCCCTCGGCGACGCCGTGCGAGCCCATGAAGCACGCCAGCACGGGCTTTGCGACCTGGCCGCGCGCGGCCGCCGCGGCCCGCGCCGCCTGCGTGCCGCGCACGATGGCGTTCGCCACTTCCTCGGGCGTGGTCACGATCGGCGGCACGTAGAGCACGAGCAGCGCGTCCACGCTCGCGTCCTGCGCCACGAGTTGCACCGATTTCTCGAACGCCTCGGGACTCGCCGAAGCGATCATGTCGACCGGATTGCGAACCGCCGCCTCCTTTGCGAGCACCGCGCGCAGCGCCTCTTGCGTGGTCTCGGACAAGATCGGCACCGAGAGCCCGTGGCTCTCGCAGGCATCGGACGCCATGATGCCCGGGCCGCCGGCATTGGTGACGATGCCAACGCGATTGCCCGCTGGCACCGGTTGATTCGCGAGCAGCATGGCGACGTCGAACAATTCCTCCATGGTGTCGGTGCGAATCACGCCGCACTGCGTGCACAGCGCGTCCACCGCGGTGTCCGCGCCGGCCAGGGAGCCGGTGTGGCTCGACGCGGCGCGCGCCCCGGCGCCGGTGCGGCCGCTCTTCACCGCAACGATGGGCTTCTTTTGTCCGACGCGGCGCGCGATCTCATTGAAGCGCCGCGGATTTCCGAACGACTCGACGTAGAGCAGAATCACGCTGGTCCCGGGATCGCGCTCCCAGAATTCCAGCAAGTCGTTCGCCGACACATCGGGCTTGTTGCCAATGCTGGCGAACTGCGAAATGCCGACGTTCAGCTCCTTCGCGAGATCCAGAATCGCGAGTCCAAGCGCGCCGCTCTGCGATGAGAACGCCATGCGGCCGGATGGCGGATAGGTGGGCGCGAAGGTTGCGTCCATGCGCACCGCGCTCTCGGTGTTGAGCACTCCCAGGCAATTGGGCCCGACCAGGCGCATCCGATGACGGCGCGCGATCTCGAGCAGCTCGGCTTCGCGTGCGACGCCCTCGCCGCCCACTTCCTTGAAGCCGGCGCTGATCACGATCGCGGCCTTGACGCCCTTCTTCCCGCACGCGTCCACGACGCCCGCGACGTGCGCCGCGGGCACGACCACGACCGCCAGCTCGGGCGCTTCGGGAACATCGGCGATGGTGGCGTAGGCGCGAACCGACTGAACCACCTGCGCCTTGGGATTGACCGGATAGACCGCGCCCGCGAAGCCGTGCTCGATGAGATTGTGGAAAATCTCCGCGCCGATGCTGCCGCGCTCGCGCGAAGCGCCGATCACCGCGACGCTGCGCGGCCTGAAGACCGCTTCGAGTCCCTCGGGCCCGCCGCTCAACGGCCGCCTCTCGCGATCATCCGCCGCTCACGTTCCGAAGCGCTTCGGGCGCTTGCCGAGTCCGAACGCGATGAGCGGAACGAGAAGCAGGAACGCGATCAGCGGCGCGAGAATGGCGGCCACGGTGAGGATCAGCGAGGCCACGTCCTCCGCGCCCGAGAGCACCGGATTCGCGTGGCCTAGCGTCGTCGCGCTCGAGACCACGCGCGTCTTGGCCTTGACCGCCTGCACGCCGAAGGCGCCCGCCGCCGAGGCGAGCGCGATCGAGGCGGTGACGATCTTGGGGAACGCCGGCATGAGCCCGAGCGCCACCAGCGCGCCCGCCATCGGGCGCAGCAGCCCGCCCAGCAAGTCGAGCGCGTGATCCACCACCGGAATCTTGTCGGCCGCCATCTCGAGCAGCGTCGCGACACCAAAGGAGACGATGGCCGGCCAGCTCGAGATCCACGCGTATTCGGAGTTGAGGTGCAGCGCGCCCAGCCGCGCGGCGACGCCGACGGCGAGCAGCGGTAGGAATGCGCGCAAACCACACACCGCGGCGAGCATGACGCCCGACATGATCTGCAGCTCGACCGAACCGTTCGTCACATCGTTCATGGCGGGACCTCCCGAGGGTTGCGTCGCGACCGGGGACTTGCGATGCTGCGCCGTCCCCGACGCCCCACTGGCTGTTCGCAGTCTAGCCACAGAACCGCGAGGATGCACGGATGTCCATGCCGGTCTCGACCTGGGTCGAGGTGGACCTGGACCGCTTCGCCTCGAACCTGCGTTTGATTCGTGCGCTGATCGGACCGGATTGCGGCGTCTTCCTGGTGGTGAAGGCGGACGCCTACGGTCATGGCGCGATCGAGATCGCCGAGGCCGCCGAGCGCGAGGGCGCGAGCGTGCTCGGCGTCGCGACGCTGCACGAGGGCATCCAGCTCCGCCAGGCGGGCTGCCGGCTCCCGATCGTGATCCTCTCGCCCCTGCTCGCGAGCGAGATCGAGGAGGCGATCGCGCACGGGCTCGATCCCACCGTCGCGGATCTCGACTTCGCGCGCGCCCTCTCCAGCGCGGCGGACGCGGCCGAGCGAGCGGTGCGCTGCCACGTCGAGGTTGACACCGGCATGGGGCGCACCGGCGTGCTGGAGAGCGAGGCGGAGGGCCTGCTCGTCGCGCTCTCGGCGTTGCCGCGCCTCAGGCTCGCGAGCGTGTTCACGCACTTCCCCGACGCCGACGGCGAGAGCGTCGATTTCGCGCGCACGCAGACGGAGCGCTTTCGCGCGCTCGTGGCGGGGCTCGCGCGCCATGGCATCGACCCGCCGCGGCTCCATGCGGCGAACAGCGCCGGCACGCTCAACGTGCCGGAGGCGTGGCTCGACTGGGTGCGCGTGGGATTGCTGGCCTACGGCCATCAGCCGCCGCACACGCCGGCGCTCGAGGGCCTTCAGCCCGTGATGGCCCTGAAGAGCCGCGTGGTGCAGATCCGCGAGCTGCCGGCCGGGCACACCGTCAGCTACGGGCGCACGTTTCGCTCGCCGCGCGCTTCGCGCATCGGCGTGGTGCCGGTGGGGTACGGGCACGGCTACTCGTGGCTGCTGTCCAATCGCGGGCTGGTGGGCGTGGCCGGGGCGCGCGCGCCGATCGTGGGGCGCGTGACGATGGATCTCACCATGGTGGACCTGACGGACGTGCCCAGCGCGCGCGTGGGCGATGAGGTCGTCCTGTTCGATGGGCACTCGGATGCCGCCTCGCCCTCGCTCGAGGAGGTCGCGCGCTGGAGCGAGACGCTGCCCTACGAGATCATGTGCACGCTCGGCAAGCGCGTGACGCGCATTTACGTCCGCGCCGGAAGGCCGGTCAAGCTCACGTCGCTGGTGGGCGAGAGCTCCGAGTGGGCGGATCAGGCGGCCGATCACTTCCTGCGGCGCGCGCAGGCGGTGGCCGCGGCGAGGAGGGGCTGATGGCAATGAGGCGCGGGCGCCGCGGCGCCAAGCGGGGTGCGAGTGCGCGCGGGCCTGCAGGCGCTCGCGGCGCGAAGCGCGTCGCGGCCTCGAGCGCGGCGGCGTTGATGCGGGCCGCGGAGCGCATTCGCGGCAAGGCGTATGCGCCGTACTCGAAATTTCATGTCGGCGCCGCGCTCCTCACGCGCTCGGGACGGATCTTCAGCGGCTGCAATGTGGAAAACGCCTCCTATGGGCTCACGATCTGCGCCGAGCGCAACGCGGTGTTTCAGGCCGTGGCCGCCGGCGAGACCGAATTCGTCGCCATCGCGGTGGCGGGGCCGCCGCCGGGCGGAACGCCGCCCTGCGGCGCGTGCCGTCAGGTGCTGAACGAGTTCGCGCCCGAGCTGCCGGTGATTTTTCGCGGCGCGAACGGCCGGCCGCGCACGCTGAGGCTCGATGCCCTGCTGCCCGAGGCCTTCGGCCCCAAGGCCCTGCGATGACGCCGGAGACCGCGACGCTCGATCCGCGCGTGTTCATTCGCGAGAAGCGCGAGAAGCGCGAGCACAAGGCGGACGCGATCACCGAATTCGTCGCGCGCGCCACGCGGCGGGAGATCCCCGACTATCAGGTGAGCGCGTGGCTGATGGCCGCGTTCCTCAACGGCCTCAGCGAATCCGAAACCGCCGCGCTCACCGGCGCCATGACTCGCTCCGGCCGCGTGTTCGACTGGAGCGCCATTGGCGTGCCCGCGGCCGACAAGCACTCGACCGGCGGCATCGGCGACAAGATCTCGCTCGTGCTCGCGCCGCTCGCCGCATGCTGCGGCGTGTGCGTGCCGATGGTCTCGGGGCGCGGGCTCGGCCACACCGGCGGGACGCTCGACAAGCTCGAATCGATCCCGGGATTCAGCACCCGGAGATCGCCCGACGAGATGCGCTCGCAGCTCCAGTCGATCGGCATGTTCATGGCGGGGCAGGGACCCGACCTCGCGCCGGCCGACGGGCTCCTTTACTCGCTTCGCGACGTGACCTCGACCGTCGAGTTCCAGCCCTTCATCGTCTCGAGCATCGTGAGCAAGAAGATCGCCGAGGGCGCCCGCACGATCGTCTACGACGTGAAGTGCGGCAGCGGCGCGTTCATGCGCACGCTCGCGGACGCCCGCACGCTCGCCGAGCGCCTGGTGGCGGCGACGCGCGCGCAGGGCGCGAACAGCAACGCGTTCGTGACCGACATGAACTGGCCGATCGGCAACGCGATCGGCAACGCGCTCGAGGTGGTGGAGTCGATCGACGTGCTGCGCGGCTCCGGGCCGGCGGAGACGCGCGAGCTGTCGGTGACGCTCGCGGCCGAAATGGTGCGGCTCGCGGGCGCCGAGCCGCGGCCGGCGGCGGCGCGCGCGCGGGTCGAGAACGCGCTCGCGAAGGGACTCGCGCTCGAGCGCTTCCGCGCGCTGGTCGCGGCGCAGGGCGGCGATCCCCAATCGCTCGATCGTCCGCTCCATCCGGCGCCGGCGATGATCGACGTCCCGGCCCCTCGCGAGGGCTACCTCTCGGGCTGCGACGGCTTCGCGCTGGGTGAGCTGGTGGTGGCGATGGGCGGCGGGCGTCGTCAGGCGTCCGATACCATCGATCCACGCGTGGGCGTGATGATGCTGAAGCCCCGCGGCGCGACGGTGAAGCGCGGCGAGCCGTTCGCGCGCGTGCACGCGGCCGCGAAGGACGAGGGCCTCGCGGCGCGCGCCGCCGCGTGCTTCACCATTGCCGATGCGCCGCCCGCGCCGCGCGCGGCGGACCTCGTGATCGAGCGCGTGGGCTGACGCGCGGCTCGCGGCCCGCGCGAGCCATTCCAGCGACCGGTCGCACGTTCTACTGCTTCGCAACGGCGCCGCAGAACGGCTAGCATCATTCGATGGGATCTCCCGGAATGCAGCGCGCGGCCGTCGTGGCGGCTCTGGCGGCGACCCTCGCGCTCGCGGGCGGGATCGCGCACGCCGCCGCCGCGCCCGACTCGTCCGCCGCCGCCGCGCCCGACTCGTCCGCCGCCGCTCCATCAGCGCCCGATTCGTCGCTGGCCGCGCCGGCCGTGGCCCCGGCCGACACTGCGGGCGCTCGCGCCGTCCCGGAGCGCCCGGATTCCGCCGCCACCCGGCTCGAACCCGACACTTCGGGCGTCGTTCACGCCCCGGCCCGGCCGTCGCGTCCGTGGGCGCTCGTTCTCTCGGGCGGCATCGCGCGCGGGTTCGCGCACGTCGGCGTCATGAAGGCGCTCGAGCAGGAGCACGTGCGCCCCGACCTCGTCGTGGGCGCGAGCATGGGCGGCCTCGTGGGCGCCATGTACTCGGCCGGGTACTCGCCCGACAGCATTCGCGCGATCTGCAAACGCGTTCCGTGGGACATCATCTTCTCGGGCATTCCGTCCGTTTACACGTGGCGCGGTCTCTGGCCGCGGCCGTGGCTCGAGTTCGTCCAGGGCGGAGGCGGCAAGCTGCAGATCCCCGCGTCGATCGTGGACAACGTCGTCATCGACGAGGTGCTCACCGAGCTCTTTCTCAACGCCGACGCCGCGGCGCAGGGGAATTTCGACCGGCTCCCGATTCCATTTCGCACCATCGGCACCGACGTGCGCACCGGCCGCTGGGTGATGCTCGACCACGGCAGCCTCGCGCGCGCTGTTCGCATCACCTGCGGCATGCCGCTCGTATTCCCACCGGTCGCCGAGGGCAGCGTGCTGCTCGTGGACGGCGGGATGTCGAGCAATCTCCCGATCACGCCGGCTCGCGCCGCCGGCGCGAAGAGCGTGCTCGCGGTGGACGTCGCGCTTCCGTACCCCGAGCTCGACGAGTCGTCGTCGGGGCTGGTGGTGTTCATGCAGCTCTGGGACATTCTCAACAAGCGCGGCCAGACCGACACGATCTCGGTCGCGGCCGGCGATACGCTGCTATGGCTCAAGCTCCCGGGCTCTCCGGCGGCCGACTTCGCGTCATCCCCGCACATCATCGACGAGGGCTACGCCGAGGGCGGGGATGCCGTGCGCTCGTGGGCGCGCCGCAGCGGGCTGCCGAAGACTGACTCGACGCTCGCGCGTCCCGCGCCGACGATGCCGCCGCTCGATTCCCGGATCGTCTGGAGGAGCACGCGGCCGGTCAAGCGCGTCAGCACGGCGGTTCACAGCCTCGGGAAGTTGCCGGCGGGACCGTTCCATCCCACGGAACTCGTTCCCGCGCTGCGGCGGCTGGGGCGCTCCGGCCTCTTCGAGAGCGCGTGGCCGACGCTCGAGGTGCACGGCGATTCGACCACGCTCTCCTTCGAGGTGCGCGAGCGCCCGACGCTCTCGGTCGGGCCGGCGTTCGCGGTCGGCAACGACGAGGGCGCGCGGCTCTACCTGGGCGCGACGTACCGGCCCGAGCAGGGGCCGCTGCCCGCGATCGTCAAGCTCGGTGGCTCGTGGACGAGTCTGGGCCTGGCGGGGCAGGCGAGCTTCGAGCCCTACGCGCTCGATTACGGCAGCGCCGGCTGGTTCGTGCGCGCGCGCTATCATCATTTGCAGCAGCGCATCTTCGACGATGGTCACGAGGTGTCGCGCATCTCGACGGTGCGTGCCGAGGGCTTCCTCGGCAGGCAGGTCGCGATCCCGTTTCAGCAGACCTTCCAGGCCGGCGTAGGGCTCGCGCACGCTCACAGCGGCGACGTCGACCGCACGGGCCCGCTCTTCGCGTTCGAGACCCGCGCGGGCGGCCACGATCAGCGCACGCTCGACGTCGACTGGGCGACCGGACACGAGGGCTACACGCGCTTCGAGGCGAACCTCACGCGGGGAATCCCCATCACCCACGCCGTTTATCTGACCCCCGGGCTGCGCGCGGGCGGCGTGGACGGCTCACCTCCGTCGGATGCGCTGGTGGGACTCGGCGGACCGCATTCGCTCTCGGGGCTCCATGCGGACGAGTGGCTCGGGACGCGAATGTGGGCGGGATCGCTGGAGCTCTCACTCGAGGCGGCGCGTCAGGCGCGCGTCTACCTCGCCGGCCAGGTGGGCCAGGTGCTGCATGCGGTGAGTGGCACCGATCTCGGTGATCGCGCGCGCGATGGCGTCGGCGTGGGAGCCGAGATCGAGCTGCCGGTGGGCCCGTTGCGCGCCGAGTGGGGAACGCTGGGCCGCGAGCGCAACCGGTTCGACATCATGCTCGGCCACGCCTTCTAGCGCGCGCCCGCTCGGGGCCCCGAACTCCCGCTTGAGCGCTCCGCCACGGAGTGAGAGGGTTCCGCGTTCGAGGATGCGGCCCAAGCGCTACCACGCCCAGCGAAGGGAATCGGCCTTGGAAACGAAACAGCGTTGCACGCCATCGCGGATGGCACTTGAATTGGCGGAGCTGAGCCGTCTCGACATGGCCTGCAATCTCAAGGATTGGCGGCGCGCCGTGATCGAGTCGGCGCGCGCACGGCCGGACGTTCCCGCTCGCCTGCCCGACGACTGGGCGTTCGAAGTCCAAATCGCCCTCAACTGTCTGCTGATTTCGTGCGTGCGTGAAGCGCATGGCCGCGCGGCGACGCTGCTCGTGCGCCACGCGTTCGAGCAGACGCTGCTCGAGCAGGTGGCGACCGCGGGCGCGAGCCTGGAATTGCTCGAGCGCGTGGCGACGCTCCAGAGCCTCCGTTTCGCGACCTTTTTCGCGGCCCTCGAGCGCGGGGACCCGGACCCGGATTCCACGGCGCTGCCCCGTCGCCTCGCGCAGGCCATCGTCGCGCGGGAAACGCCCACTCTCGCCGATCCGCTCGCCGCGAGCTTCGAGGAATTTCGGTCCGCGATGGCGAAGCGCGTGGCAACCTACGCCCTGGCCGAGGGGCTCGCGCGGGTCGAGTAGCGCGGCCGCTCGAACGCGTTCGGAAGCCAAACCGCCGACCCTCGTGTGCCCACACCTACGGCACGTGCGGCTTGTCCCTGGGCGCATCCGCGTCGGGATCGTCCACGGCCTCGGTCTCCTTTTCGGCGGGCGAGGGCGGCGGCGCGACGAGGAGCGGCTTGCCCTTGTGAACGTTGCAGTACTCGGTCGGCTCGGATCCTTCCGAGTACAGCTCGCTCGCGGGATTGGGACAGCGGTCGGTCGCGAGCATGCCGGTTTCCGGGCACACGAGGCGCGTGACGCTGCCGGCGGGAATCTGGAAGTCCTCGGGGGTCTGGCCGCGCGTCGCGCCGATCATGAAGTCGGCCCAGATCGGCAGCGCCGCCATCGCGCCCGTCATCGCATGGCCGATGGTCCGCTTCTCGTCGTATCCGACCCAGGTCCCACACACGAGATGCGGCGTGAAGCCCACGAACCAGGCGTCCATGTACTCGTCCATGGTTCCGGTCTTGCCGGCCGCGGGATACGTGAAGCCGCGCGCGCGCGCCGGGTAGCCGGTGCCGTGGTTGACGACGCTCTCGAGCATCGAGGTCATGACGGCCGCGGTCTGCTCGGACAGCACCTCGATCGGCCGCGGCGACTCCTTCTCGAGCACGGTGCCGTTCTTGTCCTCGACCTTGACGATGAACTCGGGATCGTTGCGAATCCCGCGGTTCGCGAAAACGCCGTAAGCCGACGTCAGCTCGAGCAGCGTGACCTCGCTCGTGCCGAGCGCGAGCGAGAGGTTCTGGCCGATCGGGCTCTTGATGCCCATGCGGCGCGCGTAGCTCGCCACCAGCGAGGTGCCGACCTTGCGCAGCAGCTTGACGGCCGGGATGTTGATCGACTGCTGGAGCGCGTAGCGCAGCGTCACCGGCCCGCGGAACGTGCGGTCGTAGTTCTGCGGCTGGTAGAGCTCGCCGTTCGCGCCCGGGAACGACACCGGCTCATCCACGATGATGTCGGTGGGGTGGTAGCCGTTGTCCATCGCGGCGGTGTAGAGGAAGGGCTTGAACGCCGAGCCCGGCTGGCGCCGCGCCTGGATCGCGCGGTTGAAGTTGCTCTGGTTCCAGTCGCGCCCGCCGATCAGGCAGCGGATCGCGCCGGTCGAGGGATCGATCGCCACCAGCGCGGCCTGCAGATAGGGCGTGCGCTCCGTCGCGCGCGCGCTGTCGGTCGCGGCGGGCACGTAATTGGCGCGTGTCTGCTTGAGCTTGAGATAGCTCTCGAGCGTGAGCATCTGCTTCTCGAGCGCGTGCTCGGCGATCTGCTGAAGGTCCATGTCGAGCGTGGTCCAGACGCGCAGCCCGCCCTCGTAGAGGGCGTTCGAGCCGTACAGCTCGTCGAGGTGCTGGCGCACCATCTCGACGAAGTACGGCGCGCGATCGTTGTTGTAGCGCTCCTGCGTCACGCTGAGCGGCGCGTTGACGGCGCCGTCGAATTCCACCTGCGTGATGGCCTTGGTCGCGAGCATGTTGCGCAGCACCTTCGCGCGGCGCGCGAGCGCGGCGGCCGGATGGTGGCGCGGCGAGTAGAGGCTGGGGTTCGCGGGCACGCCGGCGAGCAACGCGCACTCGGGCAGCGTCAATTCTTGAAGTGGCCGGCCGAAGTACGTGCGCGCCGCCGCGTCCACGCCATAGGCGCCCTCGCCGAAGTAGATCTGGTTGAAGTACATCTCCAGAATCTGATCCTTCGAGTAGTTGCGCTCGATCTCGATCGCCAGCACGACTTCCTTGAGCTTGCGCGTGAGTGAGCGCTCGTGGGTGAGGAACAGATTGCGCGCGAGCTGTTGCGTGATCGTGCTGCCGCCCTGCGCACGCCGGCGATGCAGCAGGTCCTGAAATGCCGCGCGCGCGATGCCGTAGAGGTCCACGCCCCAGTGCTGGTAGAAGCTCCGGTCCTCGGTCGAGAGCGTGGCGTTGATGAGCGAGCGCGGAATCTCGCGCAGCGGCACCGAGGTCCGATTCTCCTTGAAGAACTCGTGCAGCACGCGGCCGCGCGCGTCGTAAACCACGGTCTTGACCGGCGCCTGGATCTGCGTGAGCTGTTCGGGCGTCGGAAGGTCGCGCCCCAGCCACTGCACGATGCCGAGCGTCGCACCGGCGGCGCCGAAGATCACGATCACCACGATCGACAGGAACATCTTCCACGGGAACCGGCTGGCGGCCCGGAACGCCGTGTGCACCATGTCGGGGCGTTCGTGCACGGCCTCGGTCTCGCGCGGTCCGTCGTGGTCGCGCGGCGAATCGTGGATCGTCTGATCCGAATCGCGGGGCGTGGCAGACTCCTTTCTGGGGCGACCGAGCTTAGTGGTCGGTCGCGGTTGCGGTCCAGATCCCTCGGGCCGCCGATCGTTGCGGGAAGCCGACCCACATCTTAGAATCGCGCGCTCCGAAGAATCCAGCGCGTCCGGTCCCGCCGGCGCGCGGAAAGGCGCGAGTGAACACGGAAGCCCAGCACGACATTCTAACGCGCGGCACCGAGGAGATTCTGCCCGCGGGTGGCCTGCTCGAGCGCCTGAAGCTCGCGGCGCGCGAAAAGCGCCCGCTGCGCGTCAAGCAGGGTTTCGACCCGACCGCGCCCGATATTCACCTCGGCCACACCGTGGGCCTGCGAAAGCTTCGTCAATTCCAGGATCTCGGTCACCAGGTGGTGCTGATCGTGGGCGATTACACGGGCCGGGTGGGCGATCCGAGCGGGGTGAGCAAGACCCGGCCGCAGCTCGGCGAGGACGAGATCGAGCGGAACGCCGCCACCTACCTCGAGCAGTTCTACCGCGTGCTGGACGCCCGGCCCACGCCGCCGCGGCTGCCGGTCGAGGTGCATCGCAACGGCGAGTGGTTCGCGCCCATGTCGTTCGAGGGCGTGATCCGGCTGACATCGCACTACACGGTGGCGCGGATGCTGGAGCGCGACGATTTCGCCAAGCGTTTCGCGGCGCATCAGCCGATCAGCGTGCACGAGTTCCTCTACCCGCTGATGCAGGGCTTCGACTCGGTCTCGATCCGCTCCGACGTCGAGCTGGGCGGCACGGAGCAGAAGTTCAATCTCATCGTCGGGCGCACGCTGCAGGAAATCCACGGCCAGCCCCCGCAGGTGGTCATGACGTTGCCGCTACTGGTCGGGCTCGACGGCGTTCAGCGCATGAGCAAGAGCCTCGGCAACTACATCGGCGTCACGGATTCCGCGGCCGAGATGTTCGGCAAGGTGATGAGCCTGCCCGACACGGTGATCGCGCTCTACTGGCGGCTCGTGACCGACGCGGACGCGCGCGAGCTCGCCGAGATCGATGCCGCGCTCGCGGATCCGAAGCAGAACCCGATGGAGCTCAAGAAGCGGCTCGGCGAGCGCATCGCGCGCATGTATCACGGCGAGGCGGCAGCGGCGAGCGCGCGCGCCGACTTCGAGACCCAATTCAGCCGCCGCGGCGTGCCCGAGCACGTCGAGGAATATGGCTGGAGCGCGGCCGAGGGCGCGCTCGGGCACGCGCCCCAAGTCACCATCGTCGAGCACCTGGTGGGCAGCCAGCTCGCGGATTCCAAGGGCTCGGCCCGCCGCCTCATCTCCCAGGGCGCCGTCAGCGTGGACGGGGCCAAGGTGGGCGATATCTCCATGGTGCCCGACCGCGGTCGGGCGTTCGTCCTTCGCGCCGGACGCAAGCTCAAGCGTTTCAAGCCCTAAGCTGCGCTTGACAACTCCGAGCCACCCACCTATATTGCGTGGACCGCAGGGAAGTAGCCCGCCTGTTTTTTGCTGATTGACTTGTGATCCAGCCGAGGCTAGATTCCCCGTCCGCCTTTTCCGCAGGAAAGGGCGCTAGTTTGTGCTCGCTCATTGAAAATTGAATAGCGCACGATCTTCTGAAAGCCCGCGCGAGGTCCCGCGCGATGCGTGTTTCTGCGTGTCGCGAGGGTTCAATTCCTTGCAATTGATCCATGCGGAGGTGCTTCGGCGTCTCTGCATGTTTCTCCGTTTTTATTACCACGGAGAGTTTGATCCTGGCTCAGAACGAACGCTGGCGGCGTGGATTAGGCATGCAAGTCGAACGCGAAAGAGGGGGAAACTCCTCGAGTAGAGTGGCGAACGGGTGAGTAACGCGTGAAGAACCTGCCTTCGACAGGGGGATAACACTCCCAACGGGGTGCTAATACCGCATGAGACCACGGGGTCGCATGGCCCTGAGGTCAAAGGTGGCCTCTATTTATAAGCTACCGGTCGAAGATGGCTTCGCGTCCCATTAGCTAGTTGGCGGTGTAACGGACCACCAAGGCGACGATGGGTAGCTGGTCTGAGAGGATGGTCAGCCACACTGGGACTGAGATACGGCCCAGACTCCTACGGGAGGCAGCAGTCGAGAGGCTTTGGCAATGGGGGAAACCCTGACCAAGCGACGCCGCGTGGAGGATGAAGGCCCTTGGGTTGTAAACTCCTTTTGTTGGGGAAGAAACGCGATCAGGTGAACAATCTGGTCGCTTGACGGTACCCGACGAATAAGCTCCGGCTAACTCCGTGCCAGCAGCCGCGGTAACACGGGGGGAGCAAGCGTTGTTCGGAATCACTGGGCGTAAAGGGCGTGCAGGCGGTCAGGTTAGTGGGACGTGAAATGCCCCGGCTCACCCGGGGACCTGCGTCCCAAACTGCCTGGCTCGAGTATGGGAGAGGATGAGGGAATTCCTGGTGTAGCGGTGAAATGCGTAGATATCAGGAGGAACACCGGTGGCGAAGGCGCTCATCTGGCCCAATACTGACGCTGAGGCGCGAAAGCTAGGGGAGCAAACGGGATTAGATACCCCGGTAGTCCTAGCCGTAAACGGTGATCACTAGGTGTTGGAGGCATAGACCCCTCCAGTGCCGTAGCTAACGCACTAAGTGATCCGCCTGGGGAGTACGGCCGCAAGGTTGAAACTCAAAGGAATTGACGGGGGCCCGCACAAGCGGTGGAGCATGTGGTTTAATTCGACGCAACGCGAAGAACCTTACCCAGACTTGACATGCAGTGGACGGGTGTGGAAACACACTTTCCCTTCGGGGCCGCTGCACAGGTGCTGCATGGCTGTCGTCAGCTCGTGTCGTGAGATGTTGGGTTAAGTCCCGCAACGAGCGCAACCCTTGTCCTTAGTTGCTAACGGGTAATGCTGAGCACTCTAAGGAGACTGCCGGTGATAAACCGGAGGAAGGTGGGGATGACGTCAAGTCCTCATGGCCCTTACGTCTGGGGCCACACACGTGCTACAATGGCCGGTACAGAGGGTTCCGATACCGCGAGGTGGAGGCAATCCCAAAAAACCGGTCTCAGTTCGGATTGCAGTCTGCAACTCGACTGCATGAAGTCGGAATCGCTAGTAATCGCTGATCAGCAGGCAGCGGTGAATACGTTCCCGGGCCTTGTACACACCGCCCGTCAAGCCACGAAAGTCGGTAGGACCCAAAGTCGCTGTGCCAACCGTAAGGGGGCAGGCGCCTAAGGTCAGACCGGTGATTGGGGCTAAGTCGTAACAAGGTAGCCGTACCGGAAGGTGCGGCTGGATCACCTCCTTTCTAGGGAGACCTGTTGCCGGTTCGCCCTTCGGGCGATCGCGGTGGCATATCCTAGGTCTTACCTCCCGGGTTTTCAGACCCGTGCGCTATTCTTCTCTCTTTCTGGAGCCATGGACTGGGCGCGAGCCTGGTCGGCGTCGTCCGGCCGGGCTCGATTTGCGTCCCACCAATGCTCGGCCCGGTCGGGGCTCCGCGAGGGCCCGCGACGAGAGGCCGCCTGGGGACGCAGCTGGCCGCAGGTCGGACCTCCTCCGCACGTTTACGGAATCTTGGGCCTGTAGCTCAGTTGGTTAGAGCGCACGCCTGATAAGCGTGAGGTGGGTGGTTCGAGTCCACCCAGGCCCACCATTCGCTCCTGGTCGCCCGCGTGGGTGTCGTCCGGGAGATCCGGGGATATAGCTCAACTGGGAGAGCGCCGGCTTTGCAAGCCGGAGGCTGCGGGTTCGAGCCCCGCTATCTCCACCAGACAAGAGAGGGTCGCGCGACGCGCGCGGCCATATAGATCTTACGCAGAATCTCAATCTTCACGATTGATATTCCGCCACGCGACGCTAGCGCGCCGCGCTTCGATCTTTGACAACCGAAATTGAGACGCTGGGTAGCCACAGTAAGGAAGCACCTTAGATGACCATATTCCGGTCAAGCTACTAAGGGCGCACGGTGGATGCCTTGGCACGAGAAGGCGACGAAGGACGTGATAAGCTGCGATAAGCCTCGGTGAGTCGCAAATAGACTTTGACCCGGGGATGTCCGAATGGGGGAACCCAATGGGAGTCATGTCCCATTATCGTCCGCTGAATGCATAGGCGGAACGAAGCCAACGGAGGGAAGTGAGACATCTCAGTACCTCCAGGAAGAGAAAGAAATCTCGATTCCCTGAGTAGCGGCGAGCGAAAGGGGATGAGCCTAAACCCGAGCACGCTTGCGTGCGGAGGTGTCGTGGGATCTGGTGGGCCGCAAGGCCGGGGAGTCACAAATCAACACGCTAGCCGAACCGAATGGAATATCGGACCACAGAGGGTGATAGTCCTGTAGGCGAAAGCGCGTTGACTCCCTGATCAGTCTCCCAAGTACCGCAGGACACGTGAAATCCGGCGGGAATCTGCGAGGACCATCTCGTAAGGCTAAATACTCTCTCGTGACCGATAGCGAACCAGTACCGTGAGGGAAAGGTGAAAAGAACCCCAGGTGGGGAGTGACGAATAGAACCTGAAACCGTGTGCCTACAAGCGGTCGGAGGCTTAATACGGAGCTTGCTCCGTAAGCGGCTGACGGCGTGCCTTTTGCATAATGATCCGGCGAGTTGCTCGTCTGCAGCAAGGTTAAGTGTCTCTGACACGGAGCCGTAGCGAAAGCGAGTCCGAAATGGGCGACCAGTTGCAGGCGGCAGACCCGAAGCGTGAGTGATCTACCCATGGACAGGATGAAGCGAATGTCACAGTTCGTGGAGGTCCGAACCGGTTAACGTTGAAAAGTCATCGGATGAGCCGTGGGTAGGGGTGAAAGGCCAATCAAACCACGTGATAGCTGGTTCTCCCCGAAATATGTTTAGCCATAGCCTCGCGTAATTGTGTCTCGGAGGTAGAGCACTGATTGGGCTAGGGACCCCACCAGGTTACCAAACCCATTCAAACTCCGAATGCCGACGACATCTAGCGCGGGAGTCAGCCTACGAGGGATAAGCTTCGTAGACGAGAGGGGAACAACCCAGACCAACAGCTAAGGTCCCAGAGTGCGAGCTAAGTGCATAAGGATGTGGGGTCGCTTAGACAACCAGGATGTTGGCTTAGAAGCAGCCATCATTTAAAGAGTGCGTAACAGCTCACTGGTCAAGGGATCCTGCGCCGATAATGTGCGGGACTCAAGTTCGCCACCGAAGCTTTGGATTCGTCGAAAGACGTCTGGTAGGGGAGCGTTCTGCTTTAGGTTGAAGGTCAACTGGCAAAGTTGGCTGGACGACGCAGAAGTGATTATGCCGGAACGAGTAGCGAGAAGACGGGCGAGAAACCCGTCCACCGAAAACCCAAGGTTTCCTGAGGAAGGTTAATCCGCTCAGGGTTAGTCGGACCCTTAGGTGAGGCCGAAAGGCGTAACCGATGGAAAGCAGGTCAATATTCCTGCACCACTGAGAGAGCGACCAAGACACGGAGGGGTGACGCAGAAGTGAAAGACCAGCCGGCGATCGGTTGTGCCGGTCTAAGCTCGTAGGAGGATCCGCCAGGCAAATCCGGTGGGTCATTAACTCCGAGAGGCGATGGGGAAACGAGCCGCAAGGCAAGCCAACTGGTCCTAATCATGCTGCCAAGAAAAGCCTCGTCGTGAGCTCTTTTGGTGCCCGTACCGTAATCCGACACAGGTAGGTGGGGTGAAGATCCTAAGGTGCTCGAGTGAGTCTTGCAGAAGGAACTAGGCAAAATAGCCCCGTAACTTCGGAAGAAGGGGTGCCCCGTGTGCGAAGGGATTTACTCCCGTAAACACGCAGGGCCGCAGTGAATGGAGTCAAGCGACTGTTTACCAAAAACACATCTCTCTGCTAAGCCGATGAGGCGACGTATAGGGAGTGACACCTGCCCGGTGCCGGAAGGTTAAAGAGAGGGGTCAGGCGCAAGCC
>Ga0209698_10000869_pt1 | contig 34892 bp, 34 predicted proteins | sample LitLauG_LLR_2012_FD_187203 | JGI IMG/M metagenome (GOLD analysis project Ga0209698, IMG submission 187203) | Freshwater sediment microbial communities from Pennsylvania, USA - Little Laurel Run_MetaG_LLR_2012 (SPAdes) (version 2) | ecosystem: Environmental > Aquatic > Freshwater > Creek >... | reverse complement strand
CATCCAGATAATCTGGTGGTGTTGCGCCCGCGCCCGGTCGTGGACATCCGCGACCGCCGCGAGACGAGCCCCAAAGCGATGCCCACGCCCGCACGCAGCGGCCCGCGCTACCGCGCCGATCCCTGCGCGGCTTGCGGCCATTTCACAGTTGAGGAAAGCGGCGTGTGCGCCGCCTGCGGCGCCAAAGGCGAGGCAAGCGGCGCTTGAGCGCGGGCGCGCGTCGCGAGGTTCGCGGGCGAGGCGCTGGGGGCAAGGCCGGCGGGCCCGCGACGGCTTCAGTGGTGATTAAAAAGGCCGATCAGCCAATTCAACGCTGCGGGATGGGTGATCAGCTCATAGCCGATGAAGGCCAGCAGCGCCAAAAACATCCAGCCGATAAGGTGCATAAAGATGCGGCCCATCTTGCGCTCACGCCCTGAGCGCGTGAACGGAATGCCAGTCTTTCGCGAAATCTTTTCTTCCAGGCTCGAAAGCCCGATAGCGCGCCGCCAGGAGAACGAAACGCCTGGGATGTGGGTGCCTGAATGTGCCTTTGTCATATTGCGCTCCGTTGCAGTGCCAGCGCCAAGCTGGTGAGCTGCGCTGCTGAACGAAGCGTAAATGTCAGGGGCAGCGCGCAGCTTGGCCAATGGCGCGCAGTCGCCGTTGCGCCATCGCACTGATCACGTGTTCGTCGCGCATGCAGGCGAGCTGGCCATAGAGCTGGGCGGCGCGCCCGGGGTCGTCGCCGCGCACAAGGTCGGCCAAATTGAACATTGACGGCGCATAAGCTTCCGCCGCGGCGCGGCCATAAAGATCACGCGCCTTGCCCAGATCGCGCCCGACGCCGACGCCATCGCGATAAAAAGTCGCCAGAAGGTGCAGCGCCTCTGGTTGGCCAGCCGCCGCCGCATGTTCAAGGAATGGGGTCGCCGCCGCCGGATCGCGCGGGCCGGCAGGAGAGTCGCGCAACCAGCGCGCGTAATAATACTGACCGCGCGGGTCGCCGCTTTCGGCCGCCGCTTGCAACATGCGCCCGGCTTCCATCTCTTGGGCCAAGCCAGCGTGCCCATCAGGGGCAAGATCGAGCGCGTAATCGATCTGCGCTGGCGTCAAACCCAAGCGCGCCGCTTGCGCCAGCCGATCTCGCGCCACGCTCTCGCTGATGGGGGCGTTGCTCATGGTCTTGTGCAACGTCCAGCTAAGATAAAGCGCCGCACGATCGTTTTGCGCCGACCCTTGATCACAAAAACTGCTGGCCGCTGTCGGGCTAGGCAAAAATCCCGGCGCACCCGACATGTGCCCCAAGCATGCGAGCGCCTGCGCGAAAGCGACCCCGTTGGCCGCATCAGTTTTAATCCGCGCCGCTTCCGGCGCGCCGATGCGCGCGGCCGCGTCGCGCCAGGGCAAGGTTTCCAGTTCGGCCTCGGTGATGCCATAGCCAGGCTGCAGCACCAGCCGCGTCGGCGTCGCCTCGGCGGCGTGCGGGGCCAATAAGGGGGCTGCCTTCATCGCCGACACCAAGCGGCTGGCGGCGACGCCAATCCCAAACAAGATCGCCATTGCAGCGATGACCCCGATCAGCTGGCCCCAGCGCCGCTCAGAGGCGCGCTCGGGCGCTGCTTGTCGCAATGCGATGCGGGCTTTGCTGAGCGCGGCAGGCATCGCCTCGTCCTTGGCCTCCGCCGGCGCGAGCTTCTTTATTTCAGCGACCAGCGCCTCGAAACGCTGTTTGAACACCAAGCGGTCGCGCGCGTCGAGATTGACGCGCGGGGCGCTGTCGAATGGCGGCGGGGTCGCCCCGCCCACGACTTCGGCGCACACCAGTTTCTTGCGGTCGAGCGCCAGCATCGCCTGGGCGGCCAACCAAGCCGCCGGCGCCCGCGATGACCACAAGGCTAGAACACACTTGGCCTCGTCAACGGTTTTGGAAACCTCCACTACCGGCCCGGCTTGGGCGGCAGCGTTCCAGCCTATCGCCATCAAGGCTTCGCTGACCGCGCCTGCGCGCAGAGCATCGGTTTCAGCCGCGACGATGACGATGTCGGCCTTAGTCTCCATCGGCTCCGTTCAACCGAAGCGGCGGCGCGAGCGTCAAGCTTTCGCACTGCACATTGCGTCGACTTAAGGATTAGCGCGGCGCGTCCAGCGCATTGGCCACAAATGGCAGCACCACGGCTTCGAAGCGTTGGGCCACGTGGTCGTGGTGATCGCCGTCATAAGCTTCGCTCCGAAAGGGAATATGCGCCTCCCCCAGCCGCTCGGCGAACATGCGCCCAGCCACGGGGATGTGCGCGTACTGATCGCCGTAGCCGTAATCGAAGCCGAACGCACGCAAACCCAGCAACGCCGCTCGCGACTGGGAAATGCGGTTTATGGCAAATTGCGAGACATAGTCGTCATAAGCCGGCTGATCGGGCACCAGCGCCTCATCGCTCAGCTTAAACGGCGAGCGGAAATGCAGCGGCTTAGCCTCCGGCGCCGGGCTAAAGGCGGAAAGCAAAGCAATCGCGGCCATCGTATAATAGTCGTGAGCGCTGAGCGCTGCGTCGACGTCGGCCTGGGTGTGCAAATCAAACAGGCGCCGGCCAACCCCGTTTCCAGCGCCCAGGTCTTCAACCGGCGCCAGGCAGCACGGACTTATGCCGTAGGCTGCGCCAAATACCCCGCCGCGATCCATGGCGATGTGGATGGCGCCATAACCGCCCATCGACCATCCGATCAGCCCGCGTCCGCCAGGGCCGGGGAGCGTGCGATAATGGCTGTCGGCAAAGTGCAGCACGTCATCTGCGATGTAGTCCTCCCAACGTCCCGCCACCGGCGAATTGCGATAAAAGCCCCCGCCATAGGCGTCGACCTCATCGGGCATCACCACAATAGCTTCGCGAATGCGATGGCTTGCGATGGCCCGGTCCATGACCTCTTTGATGTGCACAAAGCCCAGCCAAACGCTGTGGTCGTCGCTGTAACCGTGCAGCAAATAGAGCACCGGATAGCGCTTGCGCCCACGCCCGTAGCTCGGCGGCAGATAGACCGACCCCGCCTGTACAAGCGGCGTGGCGAGTAAATTTCCCTGCAAGGATGGCGCAGGGATCTCAACATCGACCAGGCGCGATTGGGCCGCAGCGGGCGCTGCACTTAAGCCCAAGGCCGCGGCGCACAAAAGTCCAAGCCATCCCCGCATCAGGTCCCTCCGCCCATCCATACCCGCGGGGCTTGCCCGCCTTGACGCTGGAGCTGGCAAGCGCTTGCGCCAGCCTGCTCACGCCCAAATGGGCCCACGCCGACCTTGATGGCGAAGGGCCTTCGCATCCCCAAACCCGCCTGCCCGCGCCAGGGACGCAAAAGCCTCGGGGGCGCCCCCCATTATCGACCGCTAGCTCTTCTTGGCTTGCTCCACCACGCGGATGTGCAATTCACGCAGCTGCTTGGGCGTCGCCTCGCCCGGCGCATTCATCATCAGATCTTGGGCCTGCTGATTGAACGGAAAGACAATCACCTCCCGGATATTGTCCACGCCCGCCAGCAGCATGACGATGCGGTCCACACCGGGTGCGGAACCGCCATGGGGAGGCGCGCCAAAGCGGAAGGCGTTTAGCATGCCGCCAAACTTTTCCTCCACCGCCTCGCGCCCATAGCCGGCGATTTCAAACGCTTTGATCATGATCTCTGGCTTGTGGTTGCGGATCGCGCCCGAACTCAGCTCAACCCCGTTGCAGACGATGTCGTATTGGAAGGCCGTGATTTTCTCGATCGTCTCGCGGTCGCTGGGATCGAGCTTCAGGAATTGCGCGTGATCATAGTTCGGCATCGAGAACGGATTGTGTGAGAAATCGATGCGCTTTTCTTCCTCGCTCCACTCATACATCGGAAAGTCCACGATCCAGCAGAACGCAAACTGATCCTTGTCGGCAAGGTTAAGCTCATCGGCGACCTTGTTGCGCGCCAGACCCGCAAATTTGTAGAATGCGCTGGGATCGCCGGCCACAAACAGAGAGGCGTCGCCGACCTGCAGGCCCAGCTGTTTGCGAATGGCAAGAGCCCTTTCCGGCTCCAGATTTTTAGCGATCGGTCCGGCGCCGCCTTCCTCGCCTTCACGCCAAAAGATGGCGCCAAGCCCAGGCTGACCTTCGCCTTGCGCCCAGGCGTTCATGCGATCGGTGAACGCGCGAGTGCCCCCGCCGGGGGCTGGAATTGCCCATACCGCGCTCTTCGGCTTCTCCAGAATTCGCGCAAACAAGCCAAAACCGCCGCCGCGAAAGTGTTCGCTCACATCTTGGAGGACCAACGGGTTGCGCAAGTCCGGCTTATCAGAGCCGTATTTGGAAATCGCCTCGGCGTAGGGAATGCGCGGGAAGGCGTCGGCGCTGGTCACCCGCTTGCCTTCGCCAAACTCCTCAAACACGCCCGCCAGCACCGGGCCCACCGCGTTGAACACGTCGTCTTGGGTGACAAAACTCATCTCTAAGTCGAGCTGATAGAATTCTCCCGGCGAACGATCAGCGCGCGCGTCTTCGTCACGAAAGCACGGCGCGATTTGGAAATAGCGGTCAAAACCGGCCACCATCAGCAATTGTTTGAACTGCTGGGGCGCCTGCGGGAGTGCGTAGAACTTGCCCGGATGCAGCCTCGAAGGCACCAAAAAGTCGCGCGCGCCTTCCGGCGACGAAGCCGTCAGAATAGGCGTTTGAAACTCGGTGAAGCCCTGCGCGATCATGCGCCGCCGCAGCGAGGCAATGACCTTCGAACGCAGGGTGATCGACTTATGGAGCTTCTCTCGGCGCAGATCCAAGAACCGATATTTTAGCCGCAACTCCTCTGGGTAGTCGGGCTCGCCGAACACCGGCAGCGGCAATTCCTGGGCCTCGCCCAGCACTTCGGCGGTCTCGACGCGCACTTCCACCCAGCCGGTGGCCAATTCTTGGTTCACCGTGTCGCCCGCGCGGGCGACCACCTTGCCGTCAATGCGCACCACGCTTTCGGCACGCAGCTTTTCAAACAACGCAAACGCCGCCGCGCCAGGGTTCACCACCAGCTGGGTAACGCCATAATTGTCGCGCAAATCCACAAACAAGAGCCCGCCCAAATCGCGCTTGCGGTGCACCCAGCCTGAAAGCCGCACGGCCTGGCCGGCGTCGGAAGGTCGCAATTGCCCACAGGTATGGGTACGGTAGGCGTGCATCGAAAACTCCGAACAGTCCGGGGAGAGGGCCGAAGAAAGCGGGGTTAAGGGGCATGGGCGCCCTTTACTGTCAAGGCGCGCAAGAAAGCAGCTCCGGTGGTTAAAAGCGCTGCGCGCGACCCCATGAGAGGGCGCTCCAGGCCGATGCGATAAAGCCGGCGCGCCCGCACCGCCCCCCTTAAGCGCCGGGCGAAATAATCCTTAAGCGGCCCGCATGCAGACGAGTGTGCGCTGAGCGGCGCGCTTGGCGCTGGGCCAGACCAACCCCTCTTCTGAACGCCCAGGCGAGCCCCGAAACCAAGAGCTTGGCGCCAAACCCTTGACCGCACCGCCAGCGCGCCCCACTCAGCGCGCATGCGCGTGGTGACCAAAACCGCCGAGCTCGAAGTTTTGTGCGCCGAACTGGCCGCCCAACCCTATGTCGCGGTCGACACCGAATTCATGCGGGAGACCACCTATTGGCCGAAGCTCTGCCTGATCCAGGCGGCAGCGGCGGGCGCAGAAGCGGTGATCGATCCGTTGGCCGAAGGGCTCGACTTAACGGCGTTCACTGCATTGATGGCCAATACCGGCGTGCTCAAGGTTTTCCACGCCGCCCGCCAGGATCTGGAAATCTTTCTAAAACTCGGCGCCAGGCTGCCAGCGCCGGTTTTCGACACCCAGATCGCCGCCATGGCCTGCGGCTATGGCGACAGCATCGCCTATGACGCTTTGGTGCAGCAAGTCCTGAAGCGGCGGCTCGATAAGTCTTCGCGTTTCACCGATTGGAGCCGCCGCCCGCTCTCGGAGCCCCAACTTGCCTACGCGCTCGCCGACGTCACCCACCTGCGCGAGGTCTATCCGCGCATGCATGAAAGGCTCGCAAACCAGGGCCGGCTCGATTGGCTCGACGAAGAACACGCCAATCTGACCGATCCCGAGATCTACGACACCACCCCGGAAAATGCCTGGAAACGGCTAAAGCTGCGCAAGACTAGCGCCGATTACGTGCTGGCGCTGCAAACCGCGGCCGCCTGGCGCGAACGCCAGGCGCAAGCCCGCGATGTCCCGCGCGGGCGCATCGCCAAAGATGACACCCTCTACGAGATCGCCGAGCAGCGCCCCAAGAGCCCCGCTGATTTCGACCGTATGCGGGCGGTGCCGCGCGGCTTTGGCAATTCGCGCAGCGCCCAGGAGCTGATCCAAGCGTTAAACGAGGCCTTCGCCAATCCGACGCGCCCGCCGTACAAATATGAACGGCCGGCGCCGCTGGCCTCAAGCGTGGGCCCAACCGTCGAGCTGTTGAAAGTGCTGCTGCGCTACGAAGCCGAACGCGCCCAGGTCGCCCCACGGCTCATTGCCTCAGCCGCGGACGTGGAAGCCATCGCCGCCAGCGACGCCGCTGAAGTCGACGCCCTCAAGGGCTGGCGGCGCAAAGTCTTCGGCGAGCGCGCCCTGGCGCTGAAACATGGCAAGCTGGCGCTGAAACTCGAAAACGGCCGCGTAACCGTGCACGAACTTTAAGTCCCGCGGGCTTTATACGAGGCCTCGCTCTGCGACCGCGCGCGCGCACGCAGCTTTGAAATCGTAGTCCACATCGGTTGCGCAATCGGGCCATTTGCCGCTTTCGACCCAGTATTGGGCCAAGCCCAAACGCGCGCAGAGCTGTGTGAAGCGGGGGTTCTTCCAGATCCGGTTCTCGCCGGCGCCAACGAACAGCTGCAGCGGCGTCTGGCCACGCGCCGCCCCAAACATGACGAACGGATCGGCCCGCAGCGGGCGTCCCCGATCCAGCGCCGCGTCCAAAAGGTCAAACACCTCGTCGCCGCAGCCCACGGCGATCGCGGCGAGGCACGTCGAGATCGAGACCGCTCCGTCATCGGCGGCGATGCCGGGAAGGCGCGCTGCGATCGTCTGGCGGCGCTGCTGGCGCGGCTGGCGCAACAACGCCACCACATCGCGCAGGACCTCGACATCTTCAGCCATCACCGCCCGCTTCGGCGGCGCGCCCGGGCCGGCCATCGCCTCGGCCTCGTCCAATCGACCCGCCGCACAGAGCGCAATCCAGGTCACGTACCAGACGAACGGTGAATCCGGCCAGCGCGCCCAGGCAGCACTCATAATGTCGATGGCGGTGTCGGGCTCGCCGCGGGCAATCAGCAAACTCGAGCGCATGCCTTCCGTCACTGGCCCCAACGGGTCGAGCATGCTGGCGATCTCAAGCGCCCTTCCGGCCTCCTTCAGGCGCCCTACACAATAGAGCCAAGCGGCGCGGGCAGCGTGCAGCGAGCCGTCGTTCGGGGTCCGCTTCAGCGCCTCGTTGACCAACCGGATCTTCTCGCCGTGCTCGGCGAAGGCGGGCTTCAGCAGCGACAGCGCCGCCATCGCAGCGGCGCAATCGGGATCGATTTCCAAGGCCCGGTTGGCGGCCATCAAAGCCGCGTCGTGCTGGGGCGAGCCCACGATGTCGCGGTCGCGGGGCAATAGGAACGCCCGCACCGTCGCCAACGCCGCCCAACCGTCCGCAAAGCGCGGCGCGAGCTTCACACAGCGCTCCAAAAGCGTTTCGGCCTGGTCTTCCTCGACATCGTTTAACATCAGCCAGATTTGCCGGGCCCGCAGATAAAGCTCGTGGGCGGCGGGATTGATCGGCTCGGCGCGGGTTGCGCGGGTCAGCGAATGACTGAGCGCGCTGGCCACATTCTCGGCGATCTTATCGCGAAACGCGAACGCGTCGGCGGTGTCGCCATCATATTTCTCGCCCCAAAGCCCGATGCCCGAGCGGGCATCGGTGAGACTGACGCCCACCCGCAGGCGCGCGCCGCTGCGATGCACGGCGCCGTCCAGCACATGGCTTGCCCGCAAAGCCGCCGCAGCTCCGGCCTTGCGCTCGCCGCGAAACTGAAAGGCCGAGGTGCGCCCAATGACCTTGATCGTCGACTGGCGCAACAAGGTGCAAATGATCTCTTCGGCGACGCCGTCGGAAAGATAGCGCATGCCCTCATCGCCGCTCTCATTGTCGAAGGGCAGCACCACAAGGATGGCCTCCGCATTTTGCGCGTGTGGATGCAAAAGCGGGATCGGTTCGAGTGTGAAAATCTCCAGCGTCTCGCTCATCTTGTCGAGGTGCACGGATCCCGCCGGATGCAGTCGCCGCGCCAGCTTGCCGCGCACCGCCCGGCGTGCGTCCATGGAAACCAGGATAGCGCCGGGTCTGGCCATTTCCTGCAGCCGCGCTGCAACGTTTACGCTGTGGCCGATAAGGTCGCCGTTAGGCCCGGGCAACACATCTCCGACATGCACGCCAACGCGGACCCCCTTGCGCTCGACGCTGCCCCAGAGCGCGTCCGCCGCCGAAAGCGCCCCTGCCGCGGAGGGGAATTCCAACATGAAGCCGTCGCCGGCGGTATTAAAGATGCGCCCTTTGTGCTGGCTCGCCGCCGCTTCGATCACCGTCCGGACGCGCGCCACCATGGCCGCCGCTTGCGGCTCGTCGACCTCGGCGATCGCCGAAAAACCAGCGATATCGATCGACATGATCGCCGCCAGTTTTGGAGGGCCTGGTTCCTCGCTCATGGCGCTCTATAGCACGCGCGCGCTCAGCGCGATCAGTCCTTAAGATAAGGCTCGACGGGGCCGCTATATTTGATGGTCAGCTGTTTGCCCTTGCGATCCAAGGTCTTGCCCACTGCCAGCCGCACCCAGCCTTCGCTCACGCAATATTCCTCGACATTATTCTTTTCCACGCCCCGGAAGCGCACCCCGATGTTTCGCTCCAGAATTTGGGCGTTGTAATAAGGGCTCTCGGGGTCGACCGAGAGCCGGTCTGGCAGCGCCTGGTCGCTCATGTCGTCTTGGCCTCCGCCGAAAGCCCCAGTGCGGCGGCGGCGGCGTCGAGCCGGCGCAGCGCTGTGTCGGTGGCGAGGTCTAACACCGGGCGCTTGACGCGAAGCAAGAGTTTTCCGCCATCGACGCTGACGCTGAACTGTTTGAGCAGCGACTCATTGCGTCCCGAGAGGTCAGCGCCCAGGCGCAGCGCCGCGCCCAACGCCATCGCCGCGGTCTGCTGGTCTTCGTAGAGCAGCCGATGGTAGGCGTCGGCGTGATGGGGCGGGGCCTTGCTATAGCGATGGTGGATGGCGGCTGCGAGGAAGGCGCGCTCCTCATGGCTGATCGCCGCAAGCGGCGCTCGCAGCACCAAGTCGAACATGATCTCGACGCGCTGATCGGGGTGCAGGGGACCGCCGATGTCGGCCAGCCGTGCGGCGGCGGCGCGCAACACCGCTTCGCGGCCTTCGTCGAACACCAGGGGCTGGCCTTCAAACATCGGCGCGATCCACTTCTCAAGCGCTGCCCCAAACGCGCGCGTGTGGGGATTGCGTCCCGCCAGAGCTTCGGCCGCGGCAATTAAGGGGTGTTGGGCGAGCGCCTCAGCGCTCATGCGCTCCATCAAGACGCCTTCGCGCAAGCCGAACGCCGAAATGATAACCCGCTCGAATTGCCCCGCTGCGATAACCCTTTCCAACACCACCGCCGCGTAAGGCAAGGTGTCGGCGCGCTTGGCGGCGGCTTCTTCCAGCTTTTCTAAGGAACGGCGGCTTTGCTTGCGCACCAGATCGGTGAGTTTGAGCACTTCCCCGCGCGACATTTCATAATGATGCAGCACACCCAAGGGATGGCCGCGCATGCTCATGTCGATGCGCCCCAGCGCTCGCCAGGCGCCGCCGACGGCGTAAAAATCCCCGCCCTTCTTGGGAAACACTTTGGTGTTGGAGAGCGCGGCCTCAACCTGTTTGACCACGCGAGCGTAGTCGAACTCATCGCCCTCGCGCGCCAGCGTGAAGGGGCCCAAGGCGAAGGTTTCGCCTCGGCCCGGCCCCTTGGGGCTGATCTCAATCAATTCGAGACTTGCCCCGCCCAGATCGCCAACCACGCCTGAGGCGTCGGGCGCGCCGGCGCTGACCCCGAGCGCGGAGAGTTGCGCCTCCTCAGCGCCGTTCAAGATCCGCAATTCTAAACCGGTCTCATCCTTGACGCGCGCGGCAAAGCCGCGCCCATCGCTGGCCTCGCGCACAGCGGCTGTGGCCACCGCAAACACGCTCTCGACCTCGCCGGCTTCAAGCAGCGCCGCAAAGCGCCGCAGCGCTTTGATCGAGGCATCGACGCCATCCCGGGCCAGTAGGCCCGTCTTCGCCAAATCGCGGCCAAGACCGGCCATCACCTTTTCGTTCAGGATCGGGGTCATGGCTCGCCCATCTATCCGATAGACCACCATGCGCACGGAATTGGAGCCGACATCGATGACGGCCGCGTCCTGCCCGTCGCGGAGGCGCCGGGACGTCAAAGCTCAGCTCTCAGTAGAAGCGCGCGCCGATGTGATCGAACGCGGCGGGGGCATTGCCTTTGAGCGCGCGCCCGCGCCCCGAAAGGCTGGGGTTGCGCATGAAATAATTGTGCGCAGAGAACGGTTCGTCCGGAAGTTTGGATACGTCGACCCGTTTGAAGCCTCCTTCGGCGTCCATGTACCACGACTGCGCCTCATCATTGAGGTTCGCGACCATAATCTGATCGAGAACTTGCTGATGTACGGTCGGATTTTCAACCGGGCACATGACCTCCACGCGCCGTTCCAAGTTCCGGGGCATCCAGTCGGCGGAGGAGAGGAACACCTTGGCGCGGGGATTGGGAAGCCTCGAGCCGTTGCCGAAACAAACAATGCGGGAATGCTCCAGGAAGCGTCCGACAATCGATTTGACGCGGATGTTCTCAGACATGCCTTTGACGCCCGGGCGCAGGCAGCAAATGCCGCGGACGACGAGGTCAATCTTTACGCCGTGATTGGAGGCCCGGTAGAGCGCATCAATGATCTCGGGGTGCACCAGGGCGTTGAGCTTGGCCCAAATGGCCCCCTCGCGGCCGCCTTTGGCGTGCTCGATCTCGTCTTCGATCAGCTGCAACAGGGTCGATTTCACCGTGAGCGGCGACATCGCGATTTTCTCAAGCTGCGCGGGACGCGCGTAACCGGTGACAAAATTGAACAGCCGTCCCGCATCACGCCCAAGCGCGGGGTCGCAGGTGAAGAGCGAAAGGTCGGTATAGATCTTGGCGGTGATCGGGTGGTAATTGCCGGTGCCGAAGTGGGTATAGGTGTGCAAGCCGTCGCTTTCGCGACGCACAACCAAACTTACCTTGGCGTGGGTCTTGTAGTCGATGAAGCCGTAGACCACCGAAGCGCCGGCGCGCTCCAGCATCTCGGCTTGGTGCATGTTGATCTCCTCATCGAACCGCGCCTTCAATTCGATAAGCGCGGTGACGTTTTTGCCGGCTTCGGCTGCTGAGACCAAGGCCGCGACAATGGGGGAATCTTTCGAGGTGCGGTAGACAGTCTGCTTGATGGCCACGACCTGGGGATCAGCGGCCGCTTGGCGGATGAACTGCACCACCGAATCAAACGATTCGTACGGGTGATGCACCAAGATGTCCTTGGCGCGAATAGCCGCAAATGAGTCGCCGCCAAAATCGCGAATGCGCTCGGGAAAGCGCGGCTCATAACGCGGAAATTTCAGATCCGGGCGCTCTTGATGCACCAGCGTCGACAAAGCCTGCAGCCCGAGCGTGCCGTCAACAATGATCACGTCGCGCGGATCGGCCTCCAACTCACGGATGATGAAGGTGCGCAATTCCTCGTCCATAGATTTTTCAATCATCAGACGGACGATGTCGCCGCGCCGGCGCTCCTTCAGCCGGGCTTGGAATTCGCGCATCAGATCTTCGGCTTCTTCCTGGATTTCAATATCGCTGTCGCGCGCCACTGTGAATGCGCCCTGACCTTCAACCCGATAGTCGGGAAACATTTCATCTATAAAAAGCGTGATAGCGTTTTCGAGCGTTACGAAGCGCTTGGCGCTGCGTTCGCCTGGCGCGCCTGGGGCGGGCGCCACTTCGATGAAGCGCGACACCTGGTTGGGGACCGGGATGAGTGCATTGAGCGGGCGCCCATCGCTGCGGCGCTTCAGTTTGAAAACGCTGGCGAAGCCGAGATTGGGGATGAAGGGAAACGGGTGCGCAGGATCGATGGCCAGCGGCGTCAGCAGCGGAAACACATCCGCCATGAACACCGGTTTCAGCCAGGCGAGCTCCGCATCGGTCAATTCATCGGTGTTGACGACGGCAAGGCCAGCCTCGCGCAGCTCAGCGCGCAGCACCCGCCAATTGCTTTGCTGGCGATCAATCAACTCGGTTGCCGAGGCGTTGACGCGCGACAGCTGCTCGGCTGGGGTCAGCCCATCTTGGCTCAGAATGGAGACGCCCGCTTTCACCTGCTCATGCAGGCCAGCCACACGGACCATGTAGAATTCATCGAGGTTTGACGCCGAGATCGACAAAAAGCGCAGCCGCTCGAGCAGCGGGTGGTGCAAATTCTCCGCTTCCTCCAGCACGCGCGTATTAAACGCCAGCCACGAGAGTTCGCGATTGATGAACCGATCGGGGCTCGTCAGCGTCGGCGCATTCTCCGCCGTCGCGCGCTTTTTCTTGCGCGTCTTGGTCATTGCTTAACCGTCTCCACCACCCCAGGCGCTCTGGACCCGCTCTAATGCTCTGCGCGCCGCTGGCAGCGTCACCGGCTTGGCTGCTTTGACCAAGCCCGCGTCCAATGCCGCGGCGAGCTGGCGCGCCGCCGCGAAGGTGCGCGGCAGCCGGCGGGCCAGATACCCAGCCGCAGCATCGCTCAAAAGGATGAATTGTTCGCGACAAATCCGGCGCAAGACCACCTCCATGAGCGCCTCATCGGGCTCCTGGAGGGTAGCGACCGCCAAAGCCGACAAGCGTGAGCGCAGGTCGGGAACGGCGGTAATCCAGGCGCGCGGCGCTGAAGCCCCCGCCAAAAGCACAGCCCCCCCGTCGGCCTTGGCCATATCCAGCACGCGCCAGAGCATGGCCTCGTCGCGCGCCACGTCGGCGTCATCGATAAAAAGCCGCCCCCCCGTTTCGCGGAAAATCGCGGCCGCGTCTTCGGGGGCGGCGGTGGGGGAGACCTGGCGGGCCGCCACCTCCACCGCCCAGGCCAACGCCAAATGCGTCTTGCCGGAGCCCTTGGGGCCTGCCAACGCCAGCGCCCCGCCCGGCCAAGCGCGCCAGTCGGTGAGCAACCGCGCCGCATCGCGGTTAGCCTCGCTCACCACCAGCGTGTCGGGAGAGCGCTCGCCCATGCGGAATTCGAAGAGGCGCGGCTGCTCTGCCATGCCCGGGACTTAGTGGGCCCGCCCGGCAGGCGCGGGTTGGGCGGCCGCGCGCAGCACCGGGCCCATCTCGGTATCCTGCAACAGCACGCCCCGATGCGCCAACTCGGCCACCAACTGGCTGCGATCTCCGACAAACTGAAACGACACCAGCGCGCCATCGCGACCCACCGCCTCAATGCGGATTTGGGAAATCAGCGTGGCCGATGCTGCGCCCAGCGCATCCTTGATCGTCTGCCATTGATGCTCATCGCTATAGAGAGCCGAAGCCGACACCCGTCCAGTTTGCGGCGTCCCCCCGCTCACCGCTGCGTGCACCTTATAGTCGTTTTGCACGATATCGCTGGCCTGCTGGGCCAACGACGCCAAAGCCGCGCGCAAGGAAGCGGGATCGGCGCCCGCAATCTGGGCGCTCACCACGCCGCGATCTTGATTGCCATTTGCTGAAACTTGCATCAGCGCAGCGCTTGCTGTCGCGCCTTGCACGCGCAGCGTCGCATAAAGCGCTGAAGCTGCCGCGGCCGATTGCGCAAAGGGCGCAGCGGCCTGCCAATTGGGCGCACCTTGCAAGCTATCTGGAGCAATCGCCAAGGGCGCCAGCTCCTCCTGGAAACCGCCATTGCTCCACACTTCGCGCCATGCTGCGAGCGTGTCGGGGGCAGCGGCGTCCCCGGCCAGCGGCACAATCAGGGTCGGCGCCGTACGCGTGTCGATGATGCGCAGATTTTGCGCGCCCAACACGGCGCGCACTTGGGCTTGATCAAACCGCACCGTCAGGCGCCCGATATAGCGGGTGGCGGAAAGATGCTCTTCCTCGATGTCGGTCGAGATGGTCATCCGGTCGAGGCTGGCTTGATCGGGGGTGCTCACCGGCGAGGCGGCCAGCTGCTCGGGCGTCGTCAATCGTTTCACCAGCCTTTCGAACCCGAGCCGTTCGGCTTGCTCGAAGGCGGCTTGTCGCGCCGCCACCGCGTTTGGGGCGCTCTGATCAACATAAACTCCAGCGACAGCGTAGGCGTTGTCGCGCCCCTGGGCGCTTGCCGGGGCGACCGCGAGCGCGCACAAGGCCGCGAACCCGGCGAAAATGGCGGCCATAGGCGTGAATTTCATAAATCGACCTCTCCGGGAACGGATGGGGGCATTGCCGCGCCCGGCGACCCTAATGGCTGGGGAATCGCCTATCAATGTGGCGGCTTCTGGACTCGAGCGCCTGTGAATAACACTAAAGGAACCAACGGCCTGACCTATCGCGACGCCGGCGTCGATATTGACGAGGGCGAGCGGCTGGTCGAGCTGATCAAACCGGCGGCAAAATCCACCGCCCGCCCCGGCGCGGAAGCGGGCCTCGGGGGGTTCGCGGCCCTGTTCGACCCAAAGGCTGCCGGCTTCAAAGATCCCATCTTGCTTGCCACCACCGACGGGGTCGGCACCAAGCTCAAGATCGCCATCGAAAGCCGCCGCCACCAAACCGTCGGCATCGATCTTGTCGCCATGTGCGTAAACGACCTATCCGCGCAGGGCGCCGAGCCGGTGATGTTTTTGGACTATTACGCGGCCTCGAAACTCAACGCCGAGGAAGCCGCAGAGGTGGTGAGCGGCATCGCTGAAGGCTGCCGCCGCGCCGGCTGTGCGCTTGCCGGTGGAGAGACCGCAGAAATGCCAGGCATGTACGCAAAGGGCGATTACGATCTTGCCGGGTTCGCGATTGGCGCTGCCGAACGCGGCGCGCTGTTGCCGCGCACCGATGAGATGAAGACAGGCGACGCCATTGTCGGCCTTGCCTCAAGCGGATGTCACTCCAACGGCTACGCCCTGGTGCGCAAAATCGTTGCTATGAGCGGCTTGGATTGGGACGCGCCGGCGCCGTTTGAGAAAACCAAGACGCTGGGGGAGGCCCTGCTTACCCCCACCCGCATATACGCCAAGGCGTTGAAGCCGCTATTCGACGCCAAACTGATCAAGGGCCTCGCCCACATCACCGGCGGGGGCCTTGTGGAGAACACGCCGCGCGCTTTGCCCGACCACCTCTGTGCAGCCTTCGATTGGAGCGCCTGGAAGCGCCCAAGCGTGTTCGAATGGCTTCAAGCCACCGGCGGCGTGCCTGAAGAGGACATGCGCCGCACTTTTAATTTGGGCATCGGCATGGCGCTGATCGTTGACCCTCAAAGCGCCGACGATGTCGCCGCCAAACTCAACGCAGCAGGCGAGCGGGCGTTCAAAATCGGCGCGCTGAAATCCGCGTGAAGCGCGTCTGCGTTCTTATCTCTGGCCGCGGCACCAACTTGCAGGCGCTGATCGACGCCAAACAAGACGACTATAAGGTTGTTCTCGTCATCTCCAACGCCCCCAACGTCGAGGGCCTGGCGCGCGCGCGCCGCGCCGGCGTCGAGGCGCTGACGATTGATCACAAGGCCTATGGCGGCGACCGCGAGGCCTTTGAGCGCCAGATCGACGCTGCGCTGCGCGCCCACAATATCGACATCGTAGCCCTCGCCGGTTTCATGCGGGTGCTGACGCCCTTCTTGGTGCGCGCCTGGGCTGGACGCCTCGTCAATATCCACCCTTCGCTATTGCCCAAATATCCCGGCGTCAAAACCCACGAGCGCGCGCTCGAAGCCGGGGACGCCGAACACGGCGCTAGCGTGCATCTTGTCGTCGAAGAGGTCGACGCCGGCGAAATCCTCGGCCAAGCCGTGCTCGCCGTCCACGCCGACGACACCCCCGCCACGCTGGCCGAGCGTCTGCTGCCGCTTGAGCACGAGCTTTATCCGCGCTGCCTGGCGAAACTGGCGCGCCGGCTCTAGCGGGCGCCATATGAGGCGCAAGCGGGGCTGCATTGGGCGCAAGCGCAGGCGCCTCGGCGCTGGCGAGGCGCAGGTGGAGGCTCAAGGCGCCCCCGGCGGGGCCCTTAGTTGATGGTCCTTCTCAAACCTGTCGTAGAAGTCTTTCACGCCGTCACCGGCGACGCCGCCCAGATTTGAAGGGGATAAGCCCCATTTTTTTTGGAAGAGCGACGCAAACGGCGGCTAATCCTGGCTCGGAGGTTTAGCCTGAGGATCGCGTGGGCTGGGGCCTCAGGCGCTCTTGCGCACCACTGGCGTCTCAAGTTCCTCTTCCACCATCCGCGCGATGTCTTTCAGCATGCGAACCTGCGAAGCCGTCAAATTGCGCGGTTTGTGATCGACAATGCAGAACGCCCCCACGCGGCTGCCGTCGGAGGCATGCAGGGGAATGCCCGCATAGAAACGCACATGCGGATCGCCGACCACGGCTGGGTTTTCAGCAAAACGATCATCCAGCAGCGCATCGGGCACAATCATCGGCTCGTTGTCCAAAATGGTGTGGGCGCAAAAGCCGATATCCCGGGCGCTCTCGCTGAAATCGAAGCCAACGTGGGACTTGTACCATTGCCGATCATGGTCGACCAAGGTCACGAGCGCCACCGGGGCCTCGAGCGCCGTCGCTGCGATGCGCGCATGCCGGTCGAAACGCTCCTCAGCGTCTGTGTCTAACAGTCCCAGCCGATCCACGGCGGCTTGCCGGCGCTCCTCATCCTGGGGCAGACCGGCCTTGCGCCAACGCAGCATCGAGCGCAACAGCCAGGCATGGAGCCGCGAGCGCGCATATTGCTCGCTATAAGGTCGCGTTAGCCAATCAGTCACGCCTGCCTCTTCGCCGCGGACCGCGTCCACCCCCGCCTGATCGGTCACCACAATGATCGGCGTATGCTGCGCTTCGGAATGCTCCAGGGTCCGCAGCTCTGCGCAAAGCGCAATCGCATCGTCCAACGCATCGCCCACAAAAATCAGCGACGCCTGCCCGCTCTTGACGGCCTGTTTCAACTGCTCGACTGAAACTTCGTTGACGTTGTGGATGCCGTCAGCCTCCGCAGCCGCCATGAGCGTGACGCGGTCCTCGGGCTTGGCGGCGCAGATCAACACCAACTCGTCGCTCAAGTCGCTAGCGGGGTGAACGAGGCTCGAAGTCTGGAAGGGCACCGCTTTGCCGGTCACCGCGCCGCGCAATTCGATCACCGCGCCCTCCGCAGCGCCGGTCACGAGCAATTTTGACTTAGCCGCCTTGGCTCGCGCCCGGGCGCATTTGAGGAGTTCGTCGACGGCCCCATCATTGCGCGCCGGATCATGGTGGTAGAGCGCCAGCTGCTTTACGTTCGCGGCGATGGCTGCATCGACCGCATACTCAACGGTGCTGTGCCCCCAACCGACTTTGTCGGGGTATTCCGCGGCCGTGTATTGCGCATCGTGGATGACCAAATCGGCATTGCGCATAAATTCTATATGTTCGCTGTCGCCAGTTTCGGTCACCGCCGAGTGGCCTTCGCCGGCTTCCTTGCTGTGCGGCTCGTGATCGGAGGCGTAAACCAGCGTCGCGCCATCAGCCTCGATACGGTAGCCCACCGTCAATGCCGGATGGTTCAAATAGTGCGTGCTAATGCGCACATCGCCGATCGCGAAGCTCCCTTCCACGACCTCGTGGTAGTGGATCTTGGCCCTGAACTGGTTCAACGTGACTGGGAAGTATTCATACTCCATCTGCCCTGCGAGCACGTCGCGCAAAGATTGGCTAAGGCCCCGCGGCCCATAGACATGCCATTCATTGCCCTCCACGAATAGCGGCGCAAAGAACGGCAAACCCTGAATATGATCCCAGTGCGTGTGGGAAATGAGAATGTGGCCCGAGCAAGCTTTGCCGTGCTGCATCAACGCTTGCCCAAACGCGTGCGCGCCGGTGCCGCAATCAATCAAAATCACTTCATTGCTGTCGGACCGCACCTCCACGCAGGAGGTGTTGCCCCCATAACGGAGTGTTGCCCCGCCTGGCGTGGCGATCGATCCACGCGTGCCCCAGAACCGCACTCTCATTGCGTGCTCCCGGCGAATTCTTGCCAACTCCATTATGCGACTGCGCTGCCCAGGCGGCAAGGGAGCGGTTTGACGATGAGCGCAACACAGGCGAACATCACACAAGAATGAACGAACCCGCGCGCATCGCCGTCATCGGCTTGGGTCAGCGCATCGCGCATGTGCTCGCCGCGATGGCCGAAGTCGGCTGGCGGCTGGAAATCGTTGGCTATGCCGATCCTTCGCCGATCGGCGCGCCAATCCTGGAAGCCGCGCATCTGAGGCGCGGCCAGAACTTCGCTTCAGCGCAGGAGCTTCTCGGCGCTGGCCCGTTCGAGCTTGTGATGATCGGTTCGCCCAACCATCTCCACCTAGAACATCTAACGCTGGCGCGCGCTTCAGGGTTTCCGATTTTCATCGAAAAGCCGATCGTGCGGACCGAGCAGGAAAGCTACGCCCTGGCGCGCGTCCTTGACGACAAACCTCGGATCTATGTCGGCCTGGTTATGCGCTCGATGCCGATCGTGCGTGAGCTCTTAAGGCGGGTGCGGGCCGGCGACATCGGTCGCTTGATCTCAATCGACGCCACCGAACATCTGCACCCTGAGCACGGGGGCTATCTGGCCCGCAATTGGCGGCGCAAACAGGCGTGGGGCGGCTCATTTCTGCTCGACAAGGTTTGCCACGACTTCGATATTTTCAACCTGCTCGCTGGGGCCCGCCCAGCGCGCGTCGCCAGTTTCGGCGGACGCGCTATATTTGAGCCCGCCAACACCGCCCGCCCGGCGCGCTACCACCATCATGAGCCCGGCTGGAGCGGGGCCGAAGACGCCTTCGCGTCCGACATGGACGTCGCCGATCATCAAGTCGCATTGGTTGAATACGCCAACGGCGTGCGCCTTAGCTTTCACGCCAACTCCAACACAGCCCTGGTGGAGCGGCGCTGGTACCTCGCCGGCAGGGAAGGCACGCTCATCGCCGACCTCGTCCGCAATCGGCTTCTGTGGCGGCGCCTCGGCGAGGCGGGAAGGCCCGAACGCCTCGATTTCGCCGAGCGCACCGACGATTTGCATAACGGCGCCGATCAAGCCATGGCCCGCGATCTCCGGGCAGCGGTCGCAGGCCAAGCCCGGTTTCCGGTCACCCCGCGCGAGAGCCTCGAGGCTGGCCTCACGGTCATGGCCATCGACCAGGCCATGGCGCAAAACGCGGTCATCGCCTGCGCGCCGATGTGGCAGGCCTTCGACGCAGCCTGCGCACATGTGCGATAGTTTCGTTGTCCTCCCCAACCGAACCGCAAACGGCGTCATGCTGTTTGCCAAAAACAGCGATCGCGAGCGCAACGAAGCCCAAGCCGTTGAGTTCCACCCAGCCGCGCGCCACCCCGGGGCAACCCAACTCAAATGTCTTTACATCGATATTCCGCAGGCGGTGCGCACCAACGCCGTCATTATCTCGCGCCCTTGCTGGATGTGGGGCGCCGAAATGGGGGCCAACGAACACGGCGTCGTCATCGCCAACGAGGCGATGCATGCCGTGACTGGCGCCCCGCACACGCCAGCCCTCACCGGCATGGAGCTTTTGCGCCTGGCGCTCGAACGCGCCGACTGCGCGGCGGGGGCGCTCAGCGTCATCACCCAATTGCTCGAACGCTACGGCCAAGGCGGCAATTGCGGCCACCTGAACCCATTCTTCTACCAGAACGGTTTTTTGATTGCCGACGGGCGTGAAGCTTATGTGCTCGAAACCGTCGACCGCTCCTGGGCCTATGAGCGCGTGCGCGATCAGCGTGCGCTCTCCAACGCTTACAGCATCGAGGCCGATTACGACGCCATCAGCGACGACCTCGCCGGCGCGCGCTTCGATTTCGCCGCCCGCTTCACCGACCTTGACCGCGACGCGCAAAGCTTTGGCCGCGGCCGCTGCGCGCGCGGCGCAGAGCTTTTGGCCGCCAACGCCAAGCACAACGCGCGCTCCATGATGGCCATCCTTCGAGACCATGGTCGTGAAGGGCAAGACCCCTCATGGGCGCCAGAGCGAACGCTGGCCCGCACGATCTGCATGCATGCCGGCGAAGGCCTGCGCCGCAGCCAGACCACCGCCTCCATGGTCGCCGAATGGACCCCAAATGGATTGCAACTCTGGTTTACTGCAAGCGCAGCGCCCTGCCTCAGCATCTTCAAACCGATCCGCTTTGGCGCAACCGTCCCGAAAGACGCCAACCCGCTCAGCGATCGCTTTGACGCCGCCGCACGCTGGTGGCGCCACGAAGAACTGCATCGCGAAGCGCTTAAGAACTACCCCGAAACTATCGCAGCGCTCGCGCCCGAGCGCGACGCGCTCGAAGCTCGCTTCACCGCCGATGCAACCGATATTGGCGCCTGTTGGCGCGAAGCCGACGCCGCAGAGGCGCGCTGGCTTGCCCGCGCCCGCGCTGCCTCGGGGCTCGCGCAGGGCCAGGCCTTTGCGCAATCGTGGCGCGATCACAATCGCTTGGCGGGCATCCCGGACGCAGCGTCAGCGCGCGCTTAAACGCAGAGTTCCGCTTTGCAGACGGCCGATCTTTGTTACTCTCGCCCACAAACTCGGCGGACTAAATAGGGAGACGATTGATGCACGATATCGTCATTCGCGGCGGCGCCATTGTCGATGGCAGCGGCGCGGCGCGCTTTACGGGCGATGTCGCCATCGACGGCGAGCTGATTACCGCCATCGGCGACGGGGTCGGCCCCGGCAAACAAGAAATTGATGCGCGCGGCAAGATCGTGGCCCCAGGCTGGGTCGACGTGCATACCCATTATGACGGTCAAGCCACCTGGGATCAGGAAATGGCGCCTTCGTCCTGGCACGGGATCACCACCGTCGTGATGGGCAATTGCGGCGTCGGATTTGCGCCGGCAAAGGCTGACAGGCACGATTGGCTGATTGGCCTCATGGAGGGCGTTGAAGACATCCCTGGCTCGGCGCTGGCTGAAGGGCTCACCTGGAATTGGGAAAGCTTCCCCGAATATCTCGACGAGCTTGAGCGCCTGGCGCGAACCGTCGATGTCGCCGCCCACGTCCCCCATGGCGCAGTTCGGGCCTATGTCATGGACGAACGGGGCGCGCGCAACGAAGAGCCCACCGAACACGAAATCGCTCGCATGTCGAAAATCGTCGAGGACGGGCTACGCGCAGGGGCGCTCGGATTCTCCAGTTCGCGCACGATTTTGCACCGCTCGGTCGATGGCGAATTGGTGCCCGGCACCACCGCAACCAAAGCAGAACTCATCGGCATCGGCCGCGCCATGGGCCGGGTCGGGTACGGCGTGTTTGAGATGGCCTCAGACCTAAAGCGCGAATGGAACGAATTCGACTGGATGGGCGAATTGTCGCGCGAAACCGGCCTGCCGGTCACCTTCGCGGCGCTGCAATCCATCGCCAAGGAGCTTTCGCTCGACGAACAACTCGCCGCGATGCGCAAAGAGAACGCCAAGGGCGCCAATATCGTCGCTCAAATCGCCTTGCGCCCCACCGGCATCATCATGGCCTGGCGCGGCACCGTGCATCCGTTCCGATTCCGTCCGGCGTGGCTCGAAATCATGAACCTGCCCTGGGAAGAGCAATACCGGCGCTTGAAGGATCCGGCCTTCAAGCAGCGCATGATCACTGAGCCGAACCAGTTTCCGGAAACCGAGCTCATCGGCTTATTGCAAGTGGTCGCCGGGGGCTGGTTCACCCAATACGAGATGACAGAGTCCTTCAATTACGAACCCATTCCGCAAGACACGGTGCAAACCCGCGCCGCCGCAGCAGGCGTTTCGGGCGAAGAATACGCCTACGACATGTTGATGCGCGATGACGGCCAGGGCTTCATTTATTTCCCGGTGCTCAACTTCGCCGACGGCAATCTCGACTTCCTGCACCCGCTGCAACACGCCAACGACACAGTGAATTCGCTCTCCGACGGCGGCGCCCATTGCGGCACCATTTGCGATGCAGCTTCACCCACGTTCATGCTCCAGCACTGGGTGCGCGAGCGCAACGGCGAGCGCATCACGCTCGAAAACGCCGTCAAGCGCCAGTGCCGCGACACCGCTTTGCTCTACGGCTTGGGCGATCGCGGCCTGCTGGCCCCGGGCTTTCTGGCCGACATCAACGTCATCGACCTGGAGAAAGTGAAACTCGGCAAGCCCTGGCTAGCATTCGATCTCCCCGCAGGAGGCAAACGCTTGCTGCAAAAGGCGCAGGGCTATGACTTCACCATCAAGTCCGGCCAAATAACCTTCCGCGATGGCGCCTATTTGGGGGTTCATCCAGGCGGGCTTATCCGCGGTCCCCAGCAGGCCCCGGCGACCATGGCGGCGGAATAGATCCCCAGAACGCCAAACCCGCGCGCCAAACGCGGGCGCCAAACGCGGGCGGCCGCCAAAAAACCATGCGCGCTCTTGGCCAGCTCAGCGCCAAAGGCGCGCGGGCTCAGGGGCGCACGATCGCTTCCAGTCCGCCCATATAGGGGCGCAGCACTTTCGGCACGGTGATTGAGCCGTCAGCTTGCTGATAGTTTTCCATCACCGCCACCAAAGCGCGTCCCACCGCCAGCCCCGAGCCATTGAGGGTATGCACGAATTGCGGCTTGCCGTTGGCGTCTCGATAGCGCGCATTCATTCGGCGCGCTTGGAAGTCGCCGCAGTTCGAGCACGAACTGATCTCTCGATACTTGCCCTGGCTCGGCAGCCAAACCTCGAGGTCGTAGGTTCGGCGCGCTGAAAACCCCATGTCGCCCGTGCACAAAAGCATGGTGCGGAATGGCAATTCTAGTCGCTTCAGCACTTCCTCGGCGCACCCGGTCATGCGTTCATGTTCTTCGTGGCTCTGCTCAGGAGCGGTGATCGACACCATCTCGACTTTGCGGAACTGATGCTGTCGGATCATCCCGCGGGTGTCTTTGCCCGCCGCACCCGCCTCAGCACGGAAGCACGGCGTATCCGCCGTTATGCGCAGCGGCAGCGAGGCTAGGTCGAGAATTTGCTCGCGCACGCTGTTGGTGAGCGAAACTTCCGAGGTTGGAATGAGCCAATGGCGTTGCGCGGCGAGCTGTTGGGCAAAAGCGGCAAGGTCGCGCTCATCCTTCAGTCCCTGGGCTGCAGCCTCGATCGCTGGCATTGGAATGGCTGGAAATTGATCGTCTTCGAATTTCGGCAACTGCCCGGTGCCGAACATGGCTTGATCGCGCACCAGAAAAGGCGGGTTTATCTCGGTATACTCGTTCACGCTTGTATGCAGATCCAGCATGAACGCTGCGAGCGCCCGCTCCAGGCGCGCCAATGGCCCGCGCAGCAGCACAAAGCGCGCGCCCGACATCCGCGCCGCGGCTTCGAAATCCATCATCCCAAGCGTCTCGCCGAGGGTTACGTGGTCGGCGCTTAACTCGATGTTTGGCGGGTCGCGCCCGGCCCCGCGATACCAGCGTCGGACCTCGACATTGCCCGCTTCATCAGCGCCGTCAGGAACATCCACGGCCGGTAGGTTGGGCAGCGAGGCGAGCAAATCGTCACGCACTTTTTGCCACTTGGCTTCGGCAAAGCCGGCGTTTTCGATACCGGTCTTGAACGCAGCGACCTCGGCCATCAGCGCCTGAGCGCGCGCCTCGTCCTTTTGGGCCTTGGCCTGGCCAATGTGTTTGGAGGCGGCGTTGCGTTGGGATTCTGCTTCCTGTTTTGCCGTGGAGGCTGCGCGCTGCTTGGCGTCCGCATCCAAGATGGCGCCCGTTTGCGCCGGCAGTCCGCGCCGCGCCCAAGCGGCGTCGAACACGTGGGGATTGTCGCGAATGGCCCTAATATCATGCATGGGCGGGCGCCTTAGCACGAGGCGCGCGCGCCAGTCATCGGACAACTTGGCCGATTGGCGCCGCCTTGAGCTTATGCGGCGGGCGCGGCGTCGGCCTGTTTGTGGCCGCGCTCCAGGAACCAAACGATCAAGATCGAGAGTTCGAAAATGCCATAGAGGGGGATCATCATGATGCCCATGGAAACCGGGTCGGGCGGGGCGGTCAGCGCCGCAAACGCTGCAATCCCCACCACCGCATAGCGCCGCGCCTTGCCCAGCACGGACGAGGTGATCAACCCAATCCGCGACAACAGCGCAAACACTACCGGCATCTGGAAGAAGAGCCCAAAGGCCAAAATCAGCGTTGTTTCGAGTGCGATATATTCATCGACCTTGGGCAGATAATCGACATGGATGGTCACGCCATTGCCCGCGTGGATCGAAACTTGCTGGCTTAGCGCAAACTCAAGCGCATAGGGCATGGCCACGAAATAAACGAACACCCCGCCTAGCGCGAACATTATGGGCGAGGCCACTAGAAACGGCGTCGCAGCGGATCTTTCGCGCTTGTAGAGACCTGGCGCGATGAACGCGTAGGCCTGATAGGCGGTCAACGGAAACGACGCCACCAAGGCCGCAAACAGCACCAGCTTCATCTGCGTCATGAAGAAGCCGAATGCGTCGGTGTTGATCATATGGATGTCGTTGCCTCTGCCCGCTTCGCGCATTGCCGCCACAAACGGATTGGTCAGCAGCAGAAAAATTTCCTGGCGGAAAAAGAAACAAGCGACGAAGCCTACGAAGATGCCGAGGATGGTCCACACCAAGCGCGTGCGCAGCTCGACCAGATGATCCAGCAGCGGCGCCCGTGATGCCTCGATTTCGTCCTCGTCGGCGATTTTATTCATGGCGCGCGCTGGCCTGCCTCGGAGGTCTCGTTGGCGGGGCCGGCTGGGCCGGGCGGGTCATCGTGGGCAGGTTCGGGCGCGGGCGGCGGGCTCACGCCGGCATAACTCTCAAGCGTGCCGAGCGGCTTGGTGATTTCCGGCGCGATGGCGGCGAGATTGGTCGTGCGCCGCAGCGCATCGACTTCCTTTTTCAGTTCCTCTAGTTCGCCCTGGCGGGCAAGTTCGTCGAAGCCGGTGCGAAATTCCTGCGCCATGCCGCGCAGTTTCGCAGTCCACATGCCGAGCTTGCGCAACAAGAGCGGCAAATCCTTCGGCCCCACCACCACCAGGGCAATGACCCCCAAAATGATGATGTGATCGAGGCTGAGGCCCGGCATCATGACGCTGACCTACCCGGCGCGCGATTAGCTCTGCACGCGGTCTTGGTTGGCGGTGGTTTGAGCCGACTGATCGGCCACCTGTTTTGGCGCCTCGGTGGGCGGCGCCGGCGGCGGCGCTTGGGTGTCGCTCATGCCTTGGCGGAAGCCGCGAATGCCCTTGCCCAAATCTTCCATAAGACTTGAGAGCTTGCCCGGGCGCATGAACAACAGAGCGGCCAAAATGACCACGAGAATGAGGGTCCAAGTCGGGTGCATTTGCAAAAACTCCTGGGCGCCGGCGCTGGATATGGGCGGGCGGCGATTTATTCGTCTTGGTCCAGATGATCCACGAAAAAGCTTGCAGAGTCCTCTTCAGGACCCAGTGGTTCTTCGTCACTGGCCAATCCGGCCTCCGGACGCGGCACCTCTAGAGCTTGCGCAGCGCGGGCGTCCAACAGGCCCAGACCCTTGAGGTCGTCCTTGCCAGGCAAGGCGTCAAGCGAGGCCAGGCCGAACTGGCTCAGAAAGGCGTCGCTGGTGCCAAAAGTCAGCGGCCGCCCAGGGCTGCGCCGCCGGCCGCGGGGACGGATCCAACCCAGTTCGAGCAAGAGCTCCATCGCGCCGCGCGAAAGGCTCACGCCGCGAATTTCCTCGATTTCGGCGCGCGTCACTGGTTGATGGTATGCGATTACCGCCAGGGTCTCCATGGCCGCTTTGGGCAGCTTTTTGGGCGCCTCGCGGGTTTCGGCAAACAGTCCGGCCAAATCCGGCGCCGATTGAAAGCGCCAGGCGCCGCCCGCCTCCACCAGCTCGACGCCCCGCCCGGCATAATCGCGTTTGAGCTTCATCAGCACCGCTGCGACATCCACCTGGGGACCGAGCTTTTCCGATAGAGCTTTGGCGCTGAGCGGCTCGCCGCCGGCAAACAACAGCGCCTCAGCGGCGCGCACCGCATCGGGGGAAGGCGCTCCCTTGGCCGCACGCTCGGCGTCGCCGAACGCATCCTCGATCCGGCGCATGGCGTCGGCGAGCGGGGGCGGTCCCTCAGCTTGGGCCATGGCGCTTAGCTTCTACCGGACGGGCGCGCACGAAAAGCGGCGCAAACGCTTGCGACTGGCGAAGGTCCATTTTGCCTTCCCGCGTCAGCTCCAGGGCAGCGCCAAAAGTCGAGGCAAGATAACTCGCCGCCGGCGGGGCGTCCTCGCCCGCCTCGACCGCCGGGGCGATGGCGTCGATGGCGCTCCAGTCCTTGAGCGCGCCGAGCGCCTGTTCGAGCTTGCGACGCGCGGTTTCGAGCGGATAGGCGCGGCGCACGACGGTGCGGTAGGCGCGCTTGCGCACGCTTTTGGAGCGCTCAGCGCAATAGGCGCTCAGCAATTCGTACAAATCCGCGCGCCACCGGACTTTTGCGGTGAGCACGGTGGGCTGGGGACGCCCATTCAGAAATACTTCGCGCCCCAGTTGCGGCATATCTGCGAGTTTCTTGCCAGCCGCGCGGGCGATTTCGAGGCGCATCAGCTTAAGCCGCAGCGCCTGCGCCAATTGGGTGGGATCTGGCTCGTCCTCAGCGGCATGCGGCTTTGGCAAAAGCAAACGCGATTTCAACAAGGTCAGCCAGGCGGCCATCACCAAATAGTCGCCAGCCAATTCCATATTGCGGGTCTGGGCTTGGTTGATGAAGGCGAGGTACTGATCGGCAATCTCGCCGATCGAAACCTTGGCGATGTCAATCTTCCTGGCGCGCGCCAATTCCAGCAAAAGCTGCAAAGGCCCCTCGAAGGCATCGAGCGCCACCAAAAGCGCTTCACCCTCGTCGGCAGCCTCGGCTGCGGCAAGGTCGATGGCGATGGCGTCGTCAGCGTCTTCGCTCATGGGGCCGACGGGGTCTGCATCAGCTGGTCAAAGCGCGCCCAGCCGGCTTCGGCGTCGAACGGCTCGCCCGCGCGCTTGGCGAAGCGCTCAACCGAGCGGGCGCGCAGCAGCGAAACCCCATCGAGCTGGCGGCAGCCCTCTAGGGTGTCTTGCATGTCCTTCAGCGCCCCTGAGCATTGCAGCACCACGTCAACCCCCGCTTCCAGGGCCGCGGCGGCGCGCTGGGCAAGCCCGCCGTTCAATGCGTATTGCAGCGCCTTCATATCCAAATCGTCGCTCATCAACAGACCGTGGAAGCCCAGACGTCGGCGGATGATTTCACCGATCACCTTGGCCGAACAGGTGGCCGGGCGATCAACATCCCAGGCTTCATATAGAATATGGGCCGTCATCGCCGCCTCCGCCCACGCCAGCTGCGCGAACGGGGCGATATCGGCCTCCAATTGCTCAGCTGTGGCGCTCACGCGCGGTAGCGCCAAATGGCTGTCGGCCTCGGCGCGACCGTGGCCGGGCATGTGCTTGACGCAACCTGCGACCCCGCCGGCGTGCAAACCCTGCAGGGCCGCCGCGCCCAACGCAGCGATGGTTTTGGCGTCCTTGCCCAGCGCCCGATCGCCAATGATGGCGTCCGCGCCGGGGACTGGGGTGTCAAGAACCGGGGTGAAGTCACCGTCGACGCCGATGCTCTTGAGCTCATGGGCTATCAGGCGATGACCCAAGCGAGCGGCCTCAACGCCGGCCTGGCGATCGCGCAGATAAAGTTCGCCATAATGAGCCGCCGCCGGCCACAGCGGCCATTCCGGCGCCTTCAACCGCGCGACGCGGCCGCCTTCTTGATCGATGAACACAATGGCGTCGTGGCCAACCGCTTCGCGGAGTTCAGCGCACAAGGCGCGCACCTGTTGGCGCGATACGCAGGCTTCGGCAAACAGGACAAAGCTCCACGGTTTGGCGTCGCGAAAAAACCCGCGCATGGGCGCATCGAGCGCCGGCTGGCGGATGCCGAGGGAACAGGAGGCCGTCATGTCCAGCGCGGGTTCTAACGCGCGACGGCGATACAGTCCTGCCCCATCTGGCGAATGCGGTCACAGAACAAGGATGCGTTGGCGTGATCGGCGAAATAACCGGCGCGGACCCTAAAATAGACCCCGCGCTGGCCCAGATCGGCGCGCTCTACATCGAGCTGGGCGTGGGCAAAAAGCTGTGGCGCGCGCGAAGACAAGCGCTGCCAGGCCGGCGCCACCGCGTCTGAGGATTGCAGCGCCGCGACCTGCGCCACATAGCGCCCGTTTGGGGCAAACACCGGTTCGGCGCTCAACGATATCGGCGCATGGCCTGCCCCAGGCGCCAGCGCGAGGGAGGGCGGCGCTGACGTCGCGCTTGGCCCGTGAGCGCCAGCTTGGCCAGCAGCGCCGGCAGGCGCGGGATTGTCCACATTGGTTGAAATCGCCGCTTCTTCGGCTTCATCCAGCGATTGGCCGGCGTCTGATGGCGGGGCGACTTTGTAGGGTTCGGCCGGAGCGGCCACGTGGGGAATTTCGGGACCGCCGCTATAGATCTGCCAAAGCAGGCCTGCGAACGCGACCGCGATAACGATCATGATCACGTAGAGCATGCCGCCCGCCCGGGTGCGCTCCTCGCGCAAATAAGGATCGTAGGCGCCCTTGGCCATGCCCGAAACTCCTCGCGGAATCGTTTGTGAAGTGTATCACCACTCAAAGCGCGGCGGCGGCGGCGCGATTGTCCGCGCACACGCCTAAACCGCGACCGCCTTCCAGATCGTTACCGGCCCGCATTGAACAGCCGCCGATGCTCTTCAATGCAGAAGTCATCGGTCATGCCGGCAATGTAGTCACAAACCCGGCGCGCGGTCTTGGGTCCCGCGGCGCCGTCATTGCCTTGCTGCCAGTGCGGCGGCAACAATTCCGGCTCCGCAAGGAAAAGCTCGAACAATTGCCGGATAAGACGCTTAGCGTGGCTGCGCGAGCGATTGACTTTCCAATGGCGATACATGCGCTGCATCAAAAACCGCCGCAGCCTTGCTTCATCCTCGCGCAGGGCGTCTGAGAAGGCGACCAACGGCGCCCCGGCGTTGCGGACCTCCTCAACGCTGCGGGGCTTGGCCAGCGCAAGGCGCCTCTCGGTCTCGGACACAAGATCATCGACCCAATCACCGATCAATCGGCGCACCGCCTCCGCCACCACGCGATCTTGAGACAAGCCCGGGTAGTCGCGCTTCACCGCCTCGACGACGCGTCCCACCATGGGGGCGCCTTCGCACAATTCTTCCAGGCTGAAGAGTGACGCCCGCAGCCCGTCGTCGATGTCATGATTGTTGTAGGCAATGTCGTCAGCGTGAGCGGCGACCTGCGCTTCAAGGCCTGGCCAAGTGTCAAGCGCAAGATCGTGGCTTGCATTGTATTCCTGAATAGCGATCGGCAAATCCTGGAGCGTCGCGCCGTAACGAATGAGCGGCCCGTTATGCTTGACCACGCCTTCAAGGGTTTCCCATGTGAGGTTGAGACCATCGAAGGCGGGGTAACGCTGTTCAAGCTTGGTCAAAACCCTGAGCGTCTGCGCATTGTGATCAAAACCCTGGTAGCGCTCCATGCAGGCGTCGAGCACGTCTTCGCCCGTGTGCCCAAACGGGGGATGGCCAAGATCGTGCGCAAGCCCCAACGCTTCCGCCAGGTCATCATCAAGCCCCAACCGGCGCGCCACCGCGCGGGCGATCTGGGCCACCTCAAGCGAGTGGCTGAGCCGCGTGCGGTAATGGTCGCCCTCGTGGGCGACAAACACTTGGGTCTTGCCCTTCAGCCGCCGGAAGGCGCTGGCATGCACGATGCGGTCGCGATCGCGCTCAAAAGGACCGCGCGAACGGCTCTCGGGTTCAGGGTGGAGCCGCCCGCGCGACTTGGCCGGATCGGTAGCGTAAGGCGCGCGCGGGGGCCGTCCGGCGCCCCCGGGGGCCGGCTTGTCGGGCTTCGCGCCGCGGGCCGCGCCGGCATTGGTTTGCCCGTCGCGCATGTAGAGCCTTCTCCTCATTGCAGGGATTGGACCATATATGGAGGGCTGACCCTTGAGAAACCGCTGAACAGGCTTCGTTAACGCATGGCGAATGTCGCACTCACCGCCGCCGCCGCCGATCGCATCAAGGCCGTGGTCGCTTCCGAACCGGCCGGCGCGGGGCTCCGTGTTGCGGTTGAAGGGGGCGGCTGCTCGGGGTTCCAATATGAGATCGGGGTGGCCCAAGCCGCCAACACCGATGACCTGGTGGTCGAGCGCGATGGGGCGCGATTGTTCGTTGATCCGGTGTCGCTGCCGTTCTTGCTAGGCTCTGAAGTGGACTGGGTCGACGAATTGATCGGCGCTTCGTTCAAGGTGCGAAACCCCAACGCCAAGTCCGCCTGCGGCTGCGGCGTCAGCTTCTCGGTGTGACATGGGCCTGTTTGGCCCCGATCTCTCCAAGACCGACAAGGGTGTGGCGGCTTTCAAACGCCGCGAATGGAAGCGCGCTTGGCGCCATCTCGAAGACGCCGCCGAGGACGGAGAGAACCCGCGGCGGGAATATTATTTGGGCCTGCTCTATTGGCGTGGGCTTGGCGTAGCGCGCGACCCGCATCTGGCGGTGGCGCATTTCTCCCGCGCCGCAGAACTCGATCACGCCGGCGCGATGACCGCTTTCGCCATTGCTCTGCGCGCCGGGGCCGGCGTCGACCAAGACCCTCAATCTGCGCGTCAACTTTTCCGACTTGCCGCCCAAGCGGGCGATCCCGAGGCCATGACCCAACTTGCGCAAATGAGCGATCGCGACGAGGCGCGGCACTGGCTGGTGCGCGCCGCTGAACTGGGTCACGCAACGGCAATGCTCAATCTGGCCGAGCTGCTCATGACCGACGAAACGGTGGAAGCCTTAGCTTGGCTCTATGCAGGCGTGACCCTTACAGGCAACGATGCCTGCCGCAGACGCGCCCATGAATTGGCGCAAGAAATGACCGCCAACGAAATCGAGGCGGCGCAAAAGGCGGGTCGCATGTATGCGAAGGATATCCGCGCCAAGGCGCGGCAATGAATGTCGATGAAGCGCTGAAGCAGCGCGTGTCTATCCGCGCGTTCACCGACGCGCCGGTGTCTGAACAGCTTGTGCGCGACATTCTGGAGGCCGCGCGCTGGGCCCCTTCGGGCGGCAATTTGCAGCCGGCGCGGGTGATTGCGGTTGCGGGCCCAGCACGCCAAGCGGTGATCGATTTGGCGAGCGCTAACCTGCCTGGCGACATTGGCGAGCGCTTTGTTTATCCCGCCAATCTCTGGGAACCGTTCCGATCCCGGCGCTACAAAGTCGGCGAAGACATGTACGCGTTGCTGGGCGTGCCGCGCGAAGACAGAGCCGGGCGCCTGCGGCAGTTTGCGCGCAATTACCAATTCTTTGGCGCCCCTGTTGGCCTCTTTTTCGTGATCGACGAACGCATGGGCTACGGCCAGTGGGCCCATATGGGCATGTTGATGCAATCGATTGCGCTGGCGGCGCTCGCGCGCGGCCTTGGCGCTTGTATGCAAGAAGCTTGGGCGACCTTGCGAAAGCCCCTGCACGCCCACTTCGCTCTGGGGGCGAGCGAAATGCTCTATTGCGGCATGGCGTTGGGCTATGCTGATGCGCGCGCGCCGGTCAACAGCCTGCGCAGCGAACGCGCCCCGGTGGAGGAATTCGCAACCTTTATAGGCTTTTAGCTTCGTACCGGGCGCTTGGAATTTTTGTCAGGATCGGGGCAGCCTGACACAAGGTGGGGCGCGCATCCCCGCGCCTTAGCCGGCGCTGCGGCCGGCGCGTTTACGGGAGCTTTTTATGCGCGTTTCAGTTGTAGTTTGTGCGGCTGCGCTAATGATGACGTTGGGCGGGTGCCACAAACTCGAGCGAATGATGAACGGCGGTCACGCAACGACCTCGACATCAACCGCGACCACCACCACGACGGCGCCGGCCAGCACCTCCACGAGCACGGCGACGACCACCAGCACGACCACGAGCACTGCGGCCGGCACTACTGCGCCTAAGCCAGCTGCCACATCGTCGACGACCACCCCGTAAAGGGCCCGTTAGGGGAGGACAGCGCCGTTGTGGCGACACAACGGCGCTTGCGCCTCAATCGCGCGAACGCGCGTTGCCGACAATGCCGTCCTCGGCGAAATCAACGATGGCGAACACCAGCCCCATCGCCAGCAGCCACAACACCGGCGCCAACATGACGGGGATCGCATATCGCAGCGCTGCAGCGTAGGCGCGCCACGCGAAACTGGCGCCCACAAGCGCTGCGATCGGATAGCTCCAGCACAATATCTGCGCCACGCGGAGCGCCGGGATCGAGCGCCAGTGGGCGCGCTCCTCTTCGGTAAACAGCCGAACGCCCATGCCCAGACAAGCTGTCGCCACAGCCAGATGGAACAAAGTGAAGATGGCCAGAATGACCAGCATGGGGCCCATGCTAACATAGGCGCTCGCCAGGAGACACCCCACCCAAGGCGCGCCGCTGCGCCCACAAGCAAGCTCGGCTTCGCGCGGGGCAAGGCCAACGCGGCGATCCAAAGCCGAACCCCTCGCGCCGGCTTCAGCTCTGGCGGCGCTTTTCCGCCGCCATCGAATTGAACCGCGGTTCCGCGCGGGTTAAGGCTCGCGGATGGCCTTGAAGATTGCCGCATGGAACATCAATTCCGTTCTCGCGCGTCTGCCCACGGCGCTAAAAATCTTCCAGGAAGTGGACGCCGACATCTGGTGCCTACAGGAGATCAAGTGCGAAGACGCGCGCTTCCCGCGCTTTGAATTCGAAGCCATGGGCTTCAATATCCAAACTTTCGGACAGAAGAGCTATAATGGCGTGGCGGTGCTCTCCAAGCACCGAATCGAAGAGACCGTCCGCGGGCTGCCCGGCCTCGAGCATGAGCAAGCGCGCTACATTGAATGCGTCATCGCCGCGCCCGACGGACCTTTGCGCGTCGCCTCGATTTATGCGCCTAACGGCAATCCGATCAGCTCCGACAAATTTGCGTTCAAGTTGGACTTCATGGCCGCGCTCCGCGCCCATCTTCAAGATCTGCTGAAACTCGAAGAACGTTTTGTCGTGGCCGGCGACTATAATGTGATCCCGCGCGAGGTAGATTGCCATGACCCGCGCGTATGGGCCAATGATGCGCTGTTTCAGCCTGAAACGCGCGCTGCCTACCGCGCGCTCCTCCATCTCGGCTTGCGCGACGCCTACATGCAAGCCGACGCGGGGGCCCATCGCTACACATTCTGGGACTATCAGGCCGGCGCCTGGCAGAAGGACCATGGCATCCGCATCGACCACCTGCTCTTATCGCCGCGCGCGGCCGATCAGCTGGCGGGCGTGGAAATATTCAAGCAAGCGCGCGGGCTCGAGAAAGCCAGCGATCATGTGCCCATCATCGCCGCATTCGCCTAGTGAAGGCGCCAAGCACCGGCTTCACTAAACTGTTGCATCTTGTGTCTAAGAGGCCCTCCGAGGACGCGGAAGCAGCCATGGCCCGATATCAAGTGCGGATGTTGGATTCGATCTCCGGCGCTGAAGGAGCCTATCGCTTCGACAACCGCGATGATCTGATGAGACGCCCCGCTGACGAAGTGGTGGCGGCGTTTTTCGAATATGCCGAGCGCGAGGTGTTCACGCGCGATCACGTCGAATACGAACTGAACGGCGTGCTCAAAAGTAGGGACGCCAATACCGTCGTCGCCATCGGCACCCTGCACATGCGCGATCACCCAAACGATCAGCAGCCGTTTACGGTATTTATTTCCAAGGTCTAGCCTGGCTCCTCGCCGGCTTCGGGCGCCTCGGGGGGCGCATCATCTTCGACGGCGGCAATGGCGTAGCGGCCCGAAAGCCAACGGTGGAGATCGACATCGGCGCAGCGTTTGCTGCAAAACGGCCGATATTTCTCTGCCTGCGGCTTGCCGCAGATCGCGCATTTGCTGTCGCTCACAACGCCCTCGCATCGATCTTGTCGCGCGGGGCGGGCGCTGCATCGAGGCTCCAGCGCACGCCAATGCGGCCATTGAGCGCCCCGCGCCAATCGAACTCCGCAGCGTCGAGCCAAGCTTTGACCTCGGAAGAAACCGTGCAGGCGATTTGGCGGCCGCTGGCGGCGCGCGCTTCGCGCTCAATGGCGCGCAACGCCATGAGCGCCAGGGTTTCCACGCTTAAGCGGCCATCTGGATCGCACAATTGTTCGTGGAGCGGGCGCCGCAATTGCGATCGCGCGAGATCGAACACGCCAAACCGCGACAGCGCCCCAAACTGCACGCTCCAAGGATCGTCGCCAAACGCTTCGCGCACCGCACCCTCCAGGGCATTGCGGGCGGATTTGGCCCGCAGCGACACAAAATCAATGGCGATGAGGCCGCCCAGATTGCGCAGTCGGATCTGGCGCGCGGCCTCGCGCGCCGCAGCGATGTTGAGTTCAAGCGCAAACCGCTCAGGATCGCGCGCCCCTTGGCGGGCGCCGGCGTCGACATCGATGGCCACCAAGGCTGCGGTCGGCTCAATGGTGAGAAGGCCCCCGCCCGGAACCGGCGCGGTGCGCGCGAGGGCGTCCTCAATGACGCCATCAAGCTTGGCGCGGGTGCTTGCATCGGCTGGCTTGGCGCCGGCCAAGTCCTCGTCGCACTCGTGACGCCCCATCAAATGCGGGGT
>Ga0209698_10000868_pt1 | contig 34916 bp, 27 predicted proteins | sample LitLauG_LLR_2012_FD_187203 | JGI IMG/M metagenome (GOLD analysis project Ga0209698, IMG submission 187203) | Freshwater sediment microbial communities from Pennsylvania, USA - Little Laurel Run_MetaG_LLR_2012 (SPAdes) (version 2) | ecosystem: Environmental > Aquatic > Freshwater > Creek >... | reverse complement strand
GGAGAGAGTTGGCACCAGACATCCGGGATATATGATCCGGGATCGGTTGCCGTGGCGTCTCAGGGCTCGTCCCTCAGCCACTCTGCATGAAATTCAGGTTCGCCCTTGTGGAGCGAACTTGTGGAATCGATGCTACAAAATGCAATGGAGGAACGTCAAGGGTAATTCGTGACGGCACGCACAGGTTTTCGTTCCGCGAGATGAATCTGGGGGCCATCCTAGAATTTTCATTTTGGGAAATGCCAATTTTGAGGTCCCCTCCCCCTCCCCTCTTGGTCTATTAAAATCATTAACTTAGCGGGAAAAGCCATTCTTGATCCATGCGGGCCAACAACTTAGGGGCAAAATATTGAGCGCGTAGGACTTAGGTGGCATTCGTCGCCGGGCCTTACTGTGGGGCTGCACTTTTTTCGGAAGCTGGCGGCTCTGGTAAGGCGAAAGGCGGGAAAGAGCCGAGGAGAAGCATCGATTACCGAACTTGGGCCGTGCAATCGAGTTCAGTGGTCCCTTACCTTGGTTTGCGATGTAACTCTGACGCCGCAAGCGCCGATGTCCGAAGCAAGCAATACTTCACCGTCGTGAGCACAGCGTTGCGGGATGCCGAAGAAAGCCCACCCACTCCGATGGGATTCAGCTTCACAAACGCTGAGTTTCGCCGACATCTTCTCGCTAGAAGATGGATGGGAAATGGCAACGACGCAACATGGCCACGGAGACGGATTGACTGCTATTTCTGACACTCAAGAGGTTCCTTCCCGTTTGCCCGTGACTCGGAGACAATCGGCAGGGGGAACGAGCAAGCGAGCCATGAAGATTGGTCGTTTCCGAACATCGGCGCTTCGAATCTGAACACTCTTACATGCTCTTAATGCAGACTCAGGGTCATTTTGAAAGAGTTGCACGGGATACTGTTTGGCGGCGAGGTTGCAACCGGTGAAGGTGGGATAGAGCGTTCAAAGGGAGAATTAAGTGCATTCCTCGTTACAGGACCTTCGTTATGCGTTGCGGCAATTGCGTAAAAACCTGGGGTTCAGCGCGGTGGCGGTGATTACGCTAGCGCTGGGTATCAGCGCAAACACAACTACGTTCAGCACGGTGAACGCGATGTTACTCAGGCCGTTCCCATTCCCCCAGCTTGATCGGATTGTCACGGTGTGGGAAGCCGTGCCCAAGCAAAACGATTACCACATGAGCGTGGCTCCCGCAAATTTCAGAGACTGGAGTGAACGGAGCAAAAGCTTCGCGGCACTGGCAGCAGTTCAAAGCTGGGACGCCAATTTGACTGGCAGCAATGTCGCCCAACATGTGGAGGGTGTCCACATTACATCCGACTTCTTTTCGCTCCTGGGCATGTCGATGCAACTTGGCCGCGGCATAGGCAGCGCTGACTTTCAGCAAGGAGCTGCACCGGTTGTTGTCATTGCTCACGGATTCTGGCAGCAGCATCTGGGCTCTGATCCAGGGATTGTCGGCAAGCAACTGCTATTGAACGGCGAAAAGTTCACCGTGGCTGGAATCACTTCGCCAGATTTTGACTTTCCACCCGGGGCTCAAGTTTGGACTCCGCTCAATCTGACCGACACCCAGAAGAATGACCGCGAGAACCACTCTTTGACTGTGTTCGGAAGGCTCGCTGATGGCGTTTCCATTCCTCAGGCCGAGGCGAATCTGCAGGTGATCGCAGCCCGTTTGGGAAAACAGTATCCGAACACAAATACCGGTCACGAAGTCAGCGTGAGGAACACGGTCGAGGATCTTGTTTATGGCTCACGGCAGTTCGTTCTCCTTTTGATGGGAGCAGCCGTTTTTGTTCTTTTGCTGTGCTGCGCAAATGTTGCCAATCTGCAGCTGGCGCGCGCCTTCGCACGCCAAAAGGAGATCGCTCTTCGAACCGCGCTGGGAGCAACCCGTTGGCACATCGGACGGCAGTTGTTGGTGGAGAGCGTCTTACTCGCGCTGATTGGCGGCGGAGGTGCACTTCTGCTGTCTCGTTGGGGAATCGCTCTCACGCGTCGTAGCATTCCTTCCTTCATCGTTGAGCATGTTGCCGGACTGAAGCACCTGCAATTGGATTCACGAGTTTTCCTGTTCACTCTGGTTGTGGCCATCGCTACGGGCCTGGTCACAGGGCTGGCGCCAGCCTGGCATCTCTCGCGTCCCAACGTCAATGACACGCTGAAGGAAAGCGGACGCAATAGCACTCCCAGCGTCGGCCGCCACCGCCTCCGCCGGTTGCTCGTGATCTCGGAAGTTGCTCTCTCGCTCGTATTGCTGGTGGGGGCCGGAACCATGGTGAAGGGCTTCCAATCTTTGGCGGCGACTGACATGGGTTTCGATCGAAGCCATGTACTCACATTCCACGTTGCCTTGCCGGAGGCGAAGTATCGCGATAAAGGCCGCGTCGGCGGATATTACGACCGCGTCCTGCGGGACATCGCGGCTCTGCCCGGTGTTGAGTCCGCAGCCTGTGTGACGAGCCTGCCCTCGGGATGGAGTTGGAACTGGGTGGAGTATGCAGCGGAAGGAAGACCGCCCGCAGGTCCTGGCGAGAATCCATCCGCGATTTCACAGGTAGTCACGCCCGGTTTCTTTGCCACCTTGCATGTTCCGCTGCGGCGAGGGCGGTTCCTTTCCGAGCAGGACGAACACGATGCGCCCGCGGTTGCCGTCGTCAGCGAGGAGATGGCACATCAGAATTGGCCTGGCCAGGATCCACTGGGCAAGCACATCCAGTTGGGACACCCGGGGACGAGCGGAGCGTTACGCACGATTGTGGGAATCGTTGGAGATGTGCGGCCCAATCCTTTTGAACGCGATCCCGCCCCCACAGTTTACGTGCCCCTCGCGCAACAGCCCGAGTTAACGTCGGCGTTCGTGGTGCGGACACCGGGAGATCCGCTTGCACTGTCCGCCTCCGTCAGCGCGCAGATACGCAGCGTGGACCCGGACCAACCGACCTATGACGTGCGCAGTCTGGCGCAGGTCCTCTCGGACAACCTAAGCGGCATTGAGCTATCGGCCCACATGATGTTGGTGTTCGGTTTCAGCGCGCTCGTGCTGGCAGCAGCCGGAATCTTCGCCGTCATGGCTTACTCGGTGACGCAACGGACTCATGAGATCGGAGTACGCATCGCCCTGGGCGCACGGCGTGTCGACGTGCTTCGACTCGTAGTTGGTTTTGCCATGAAGATGGCCGCGGTCGGAATCGCGATTGGACTGACATTGGCCGCGCTGTTGACACGAGCACTCTCCAGTGCACTTTTTGGGGTAGTACAAACCGATGTTGTGACGTTTGCCGTCCTCACATTTCTTTTGGCCGCGGTCGCGGCCATAGCGGCCTATCTGCCAGCTCGATGGGCGACGAAGGTGGATCCCATGGTGGCGCTGAGATACGACTAGTGTTGGCGTGTCTCTAACGAAACGTTGTTTTGAATCACTACGAAGTAACGCCGATGTCGGCAACCCGAAAGCTACGCCAGAAGGCGGCCGGTAGGTCAACTTCCAGCCCAGTGCTGCTTAAGTTAGCGGTTATGGGAAGACGCCCTCGTCCTTCGACTTCGCTCAGGGCAGGCTAGCCCGCGGGTCGCCGTCGCTACTTTACTGCCAAGTCCCATTCTTGTTCGCCGCGATGAAGGACTGCTTCGCGGTCTTCGGAAAGAATCCAGCGTTGCTTCACCAACTCATCGAGCGCGTTTGCGTAGCGGTGAAGATAGTCTTCGCGGCTGGGGTAGCGTTCCGCGATGGATTTGCGGGGGTCGCCGGCTTTCTGGCGTTCTGCGGCGTTTTTGGGAAATGGAAGATACGACCCCTCGAACGCCAACCGCTGATCGGGGGCACCGATCGAGGGGTCTCGCAGATTCCACCCCGTGTAGGTGGCAAGCGGAGCGGAGAATTCTGGGAGGCGCACTCCGTCACGTTCGTTTCCGTCGGCGTTTACTTGCGGCACGAGGACAGGAAATCTTTCGCCCACCTTCGGTGGCTGGATGCTCAGAATTCCATTCTGCCAGTTCGGTCCGAAATCGATGCGATAGGCGGCGTTCGCTTCGTGCGGCAGGCTCACGCCGGGAATCGCAGGAAATGCAAAGTCCGCTAGCGGGACCAGAGTACCGTCAGAGATTTTCGGATAGCTGCTGGGCGGCGGGGCGGTGTTGCTGCGGACCCAGGCATCCATGTTGGCGATCATGGCGCGCCAGAAATAGCGGATGGGCAGCGGAGATTGCGGCTGTTGTCCCAGCAGATCGCCTTCGCCTCTTGCTGGAGGGAATGGTCCGGGAAAGTGCCCCTCACCGGTGAAGTGATAGATGCGGACGTTGTCGGAAATCGGCGCGTCCTGCTTGCCATCGGCGCTGACGTGGATCAGCGGGGCCACGCGACCCCAGTACTCGAAAGAAGTATTGGACAGAAATGTCTTCGGCACAACTTTCTCGGCGACGGCGCGGTCGAGAAGGCCACCGGACTCTCCCGTCAACGGATCTTTTTCGGGCAGATCGGTGAATGGAAAAATATCGGTCGGGAAGAATACTGCCGATGTTGGCTCTGCGTCGCGCGAGGGCTGGGCGAAGCGGTAGTTGAAGCTGCCACGGCCGGCTCCGGCGACGTGGGCCAGGACGCCATCGAGCGCGATGTGGCCGTCTTCGTCGGCGTTGAATCCCTGATAGAGGAAGTCGCGCAGGAAGCGTCCGTTTTGCGAGATACCCTCGCCGTAGACGCGCTGCACCGGAGTCACCGCATCTGCCGCGTGCTTGGAGTAGGAAGCGAAATCCCGAATGGCAGCGAGTCCTGTGCCCGCGACGACGGGATCGGCGACGACGTAGACGTACTCGTAGATCTTGCCGGGCTGAAAGGCGGAGTTCAGATGAATGTGGCGATCGCTCGGGACAAGTTTGCCGTCAACAGTGTGGGCGAATTGCCACTCCGATCGCGGGATCACCGTGCGTGGCGATTCGCGGGCGTCGCGCACGGTGAGCGTGTTGCGCGGATCATCGGGTGAGGCGACGGGATATTCGCTACCGCCGATATTCCCCAGAATGAGATGGCCGAGAGGAATCTCGGCCATCGGGATTGCGGGCATAAAGTCGCCGCGCAGGAGGCCAGTGATTGTCTTTCCGTTTTCTTTTGCAATTGGAGCAAAGAGGTGCAGCGCGTCGTCGCCGGCAGCGTCCCATTGCCAGCCCAGACTCACGACCGTGAAGCCGTTCCGGAGCAGCCAGCCGTCTCCCGCATCGCTGGCGAGGTTCTGATCGCCACCATCGACCAATGAAAGGATTCGTGCGCGACCGCGGTTGGGGACTTCCAGCAGCATCGATCCATTTCCCTTGTGAGGATCTTTGGGGCGGACGGCGACGAAGTCGGCAGAGAATTCGACTTCGCCATTTTTCAGATTGACTGCGTTGGCTAGATCGACGATTCGTTGATTGTGCGGATTCGCGACTGGCAGGGCGAAGTAAACGCGGCCACTCAGTCGCTCGTACGCGCCCGCATCGCCAAAGTTCTTGCCGTTCAGAACATCTTGACGCGAGGTAATTTCCACCCGCACGACTCGGGCTGGGAGCGGGACGGCAAGTATTAGAAACAGGGGCAGGATGCGGAAGGTGCGAAGCATGCGCGGAAGAATACCACGCGGCGGCCCGGTCCATGGAAGGCACCAGGCCTTTAACGCAGATTCTCGACGAGGTAGAGATCCGTGGAATAGTGGGGACGCTGACGAGTTGCTGTTGTTGTGATTCCGAGTGAAGTCACGTGGATCGCCGCCACACGTACTGGGACGGGTGTACAATTTTCCGCACTCGTCCATGTCTTCCGAAATCTGTCTCACCAATTTCTTCGTGAGGAATCGTCGATGAAAAAAGTTCCCTCCGGCGTTGCCGTGTGCATTCTCTTCCCTCTTCTGATCCTTACCGGCTTTGGTCAGCAATCCGAAATTCCCAAGACACCGAATGCAAAGAAGCAGGCGACTCAGCCTGCGCCCGCGGAGAAGGCACCTGAAGCCACGATCAAGCCGGAGACAACGGCGGAGCAGAAGCCTGCAATCCAGGAGGCATCTGCGGACAAACAGAAGGACAAAGAAGAGCGCTTCGATATGAACGAGGTACCGCCGGTCGTGACGCATCACCAGATTACAGTCGACGGAAAGATGCTGAAGTACGCGGCAACTGCCGGGCGGCTGCCGATCAAACGCGCGGACGGCAAGATCGAGGCGGAGATGTTTTTTGTCGCATACACGCTGGACGGGCAGGAAGCAGCGAAGCGCCCCGTGACGTTTGCGTTCAATGGCGGGCCGGGATCGGCGTCGATCTGGCTGCACATGGGCGCGCTGGGCCCGCGCAAGGTCGTGCTGGAGCCGGATGGATTCATGCCGCCAGCGCCGTACAAGATCCAGGACAATCCCTACACGCTGCTCGACAAGAGTGACCTGGTGTTGATCGACGCCATCGGCACGGGATTCAGCCGGGCAGCCGATTCCGAGTTGATGAAGAAGTTCTGGGGAGTGAAGGGGGACATTGAGTCGTTCAGCGAATTCATCCGGCTCTACCTCAGCCGCTACGAGCGCTGGTCATCGCCGCTGTTCATTCTCGGAGAAAGCTACGGGACAACGCGGGCAGCGGGGATTGCGGGATATCTGGCGGATCGTGGCATTTCGTTCAACGGCATCACGCTGCTTTCGACCGTGCTGAATTTCGAGACCCTAGAAGACAATTTCACGAACGATCAGCCGTATGTCTTCCTGATTCCCTCGTTCACGATGATTGCGGGGTACCACCACAAGCTTGCGCCTGATCTCGCGCAGGACATGAACCGCGCGCGGCAGCAGGCCGAGCAATGGGCCTCCACTGACTATGAACGGGCGCTCGACAAAGGGGATTCGCTCACGGCGCAGGAACGCCAGACCGTAATCGATCAGTTGGCGCACTTCACCGGGTTGAGCAAGGAAGTGATCGACGAGGCGAACCTGCGCATCAACGTGCCGAAGTTTACGCACTATCTGCTGATCGATCAGAAGCTGCGAGTCGGGCGGTTGGACGGCAGGTACACTGGGCCCGATCCGAACGGATTGCTCGACACCCCGTTTTATGATCCGACGGGATCGGCTACCAGCCCGCCGTTCACATCAGTCTTTAACAACTATCTACGCACCGAGTTGGGATACAAAGTCGACATGCCGTACAACGTGCGCGCCCCTCGAGGCGGCCCGAACGATACATGGGATTGGGGATCGGCGATCCAGGGATTTCCGGATACGGCTTCGGCCATGCGGCAGGCCATTGTGAAGAATCCGTATTTGAAAATTCTGGTGATGGAGGGCTATTACGATCTGGCCACGCCGTATTACGCGGCGAACTACACCGTCGATCATTTGAACTTGCCGGAAAAGTATCGGCAGAACGTTTCGTTTGCAACCTTCGAAGCGGGGCACATGGTGTATTTGCCGATGGATGGACTGAAAAAGATGAAGGCGGATCAGGCGGCGTTTATGACCAAGGCGGGCGCACAGTAGAGCGCTCATCACGTGGGACACAGGGAAGCACAAGGAGATTCGTTATGCAAAGGACGTTCTTGATTGTGGTCGCGTGTTTCGCCCTGATCGCTGGCACGACGGCATTCGGTGAGGGCTCATGCGACAAGTTGATGTCGCTTACGATTGCAAAGACCGGCATCACGTTCGCAAGAGAAGTGGAGGCGGGGAAGTTCGCCGGTCCCCCAGCTGCGTTTACGGGGCGCGATCTGACGGCGTTCTACAAGAATGTGCCGGCGTTTTGTCGTGTACTGGCGGAGGCCAAGCCGACTTCAGATTCCGACATTCGCATTGAAGTCTGGATGCCGCTTTCCGGCTGGAACGGAAAGCTGCAGGGCATCGGCAACGGCGGATTCGCGGGGCTGATCGATTATCAGCAGCTTGGCGTCGCGGTGAGCCAGGGATATGCGGCTACGGCCACCGACACCGGACATGGCGGCACTCCGGTGGACGCGACCTGGGCGATGGGACACCCGGAGAAAATCATCGACTTCGGCCACCGCGGCATTCATGAGATGACGCGCGTGGCGAAGGAAGTTCTGCGGGCGTATTACGGGAAGGATCCGCAGCGGTCTTATTTTGCGGGATGCTCCGACGGTGGGCGCGAGGCCTTGATGGAGGCGCAGAGGTATCCGGAGGATTTTGACGGAATTCTTGCGGGTGCGCCTGCGAATTATTGGACGGCGCTGTTGACGATGGCGGCCTCTGATACGAAGGCGCTGACTGTCGACCAGGCGAGTTACATTCCGCAGTCGAAGATTCCGGCGCTTGCGGCGGCAGTAAACGCAGCTTGCGACCAGAAAGATGGCGTGCAGGACGGTGTGTTAAACGATCCGAGGCAGTGCCAGTTTGATCCGGCAGCGATCCAGTGCAAGGGCGAGGATTCGGATAAATGCCTGACAGCAGCACAGGTGGCGACGCTGAAGAAGCTTTATGCGGGGCCGCATGATTCGAAGGGGCGACAGGTCTTTCCGGGATACCCGCCGGGTGCGGAAGAAGGGCCGGGTGGATGGGGCGTGTGGATTGTTGGGCCAGCCCCAGAGAAAAGCCTGATGGCGTTTTTCGCGAACGGTTATTTCGCAAACATGGTGTACGACGATTCCAATTGGGATTCCAAAACATTCTCTGTTGATGCAGGTCTGAAGGTGGCGCAGGCGAAGACCGCGAGCGCCCTGGACGCGGTGAATCCGGACCTGAAGGCGTTTAAGGCGCGCGGCGGAAAGTTGATCGTGTATCACGGGTGGAATGATCCGGCGATCCCGGCGGTGAATAGCGTGAACTATTACGAGAGCGTGATCGCGAAGATGGGGCAGAAGGATGCGGATTCGTTTGTGCGGTTGTACATGGTGCCGGGGATGCAGCATTGTGATAACGGGCCCGGTGCGGATTCGTTTGGGCAGGTGGGGCGACTGGTGTTTGACGATCCGCAACACAGCGTGGACGCGGCGCTGGAGCGGTGGGTGGAGAAAGGGACGGCACCAGACACAATTCTCGCGTCGAAATATTCTGAAGATGCACAACACACGTTAAAGATGACGCGGCCGCTTTGCGCTTATCCGCAAGCGGTGAAGTACAAGGGGAATGGAGATACGAACGACGCGGCCAACTTCGTTTGCCAGAAGTAGCCAAAAGCATCAACCACAAAAGACACGAAGTTTCACGAAGGAAATCGATTCATTACTCGATCCCTTCGTGCTCCTTCGTGTCCTTTGTGGTGGAGCGTTTTACCGGCTGTACTGGTTCTTCTTCTTATCTTCGTGCCGCTCGATGCCGAGTTGGATCAGCCGATCAATCAGGTCTGCATATTGCAGGCCCGATGCGGCCCATAGTTTCGGGTACATGCTGATCGCGGTGAAGCCGGGCATGGTGTTGATCTCGTTCAGATAAATCTTGCCGGTCTTTGGGTCCATCAGGAAATCGACGCGGGCCAGGCCGGAGCAATCCACCGCTTGAAAGGCCCTCACAGCCAGTTCCTGAACTTTCTTCGTCTGAGCTTTAGTTAGTTTGGCGGGAATGATCAACTGCGAGCCTTCGTCGAGATACTTCGCGTTGTAATCGTAGAACTCTTTGATCGGGACGATCTCACCGGGGACTGACGCCTCGGGCTCGTCGTTGCCGAGAACCGAGCATTCAACCTCGCGGGCTTTGCCTTTGTTGCCGCCGACGCCCTGCTCGATCACGATCTTGCGATCGAACTTCGCGGCCTCTTCGATCGCGGGGCCGAGCTCTTTCTTGTTGTGGGCTTTGCTGATGCCGACCGAGGATCCGAGGTTCGCGGGCTTGACGAAAACGGGATACTTCAGCTTGCTCACCACGTGCTTTTCAACACTCTTCGGATCTTTTTCCCATGCGCTGCGCAGAATGGTGACGTGCTTCACGATCGGGATTCCCGCGGCGATGAAGAGAGACTTCATGATGTCCTTGTCCATACCGGCGGCGGAACCCAGAACGCCAGCGCCGACGTAGGGAATGTCGGCGAGTTCAAGCAGGCCCTGGATGGTGCCGTCTTCGCCGAAGGTACCGTGAAGCACCGGGAAGATCACGTCGACATTAATGGCGCGATCAGACGCCCGGCGGAGCGGGGAGGCGTCGGTCTGAAAGGGGACGAGGCCGCTCTCACGGTGCACGGGCTCTGGTGGCACCACGACGGCTTCACCGCGCGCAAGTACTGCGGCTGCTTCCGTTGTTTCCGGGTCTCCCGCGCGCAGATTGCGCGGCTCGAGCATGAGTTTGCCTTGCAGCAGATTTTCGGCGTGCTCGGCGGTCAGCCATCGGCCTTCCTTCGTGATGCCGATGGGAACGACTTCGTATTTTTCTTTATCAATGGCGTTGAGAACGGAGGCTGCCGAAAGCAGCGAGACTTCGTGTTCGCCACTGCGTCCGCCGAAGAGCACACCGACCCGGAGTTTTTTCATGACCTTTTAGTGTGGACGCGAGCGGAGAGCGGCGTCAATCGCACGGATGGTTCCTGCTGGTAGAATCCCGCCATGTCGCGGATCAAGCTTGTCATTTTCGATATTGCCGGGACGATCATCGAGGATCAGGGCGAGGTGGTGCATGCCTTCGGGTCTGCGCTTCGGAAAAACGGAGTCGCATTCACGGAGGATGAGCTCAAGCGATGGAAAGGCGCTTCCAAGCGGGAGGTAATTCGACATTTTGTCGGGAGAGGTGGGCCGGCCGACGAGCAGCTAGTGGAGGCGACGTATCGATCGTTCCGCGCCGAGCTTGAAAATGCTTATGGCCGGGAATTGCGCCCGATCGCAGGGGCGGAGACAACTTTCGCGTGGTGTCGCGACCACGGAATTCTGATGGCAACCACCACCGGCTTCTATGCCGAGATCAGCAACCTGATTCTGGAACGAACGGGATGGCACAATCTGTTTGCGGCGAACGTTTCGAGCAACGATGTAAGGCAAGGACGTCCTGCGCCCTACATGATTTTTCGCGCGATGGAGCAAACGGGCGTCACGAATGTGCGGGAAGTGATGAATGTCGGGGATACTCCACTCGACCTACAGGCAGGGACCAATGCAGGGACTGGAGCAGTGGTTGGCGTTCTGACGGGGGCGCACGCACGTGAGGAGTTGGAGCACGAACCGCATACGCACATCATTAAGAGTGTCGAAGCATTGCCGGAACTGCTCCGTCGTCTCTGACCCCGCGTACGCCTCAGAGAATCTTTTTCCCGAAAGCTGACAGGGCCAACTCGACCGCCAGATCCGCCGTCTGGTTGTGTTCATCGATGACCGGATTCACTTCGACGATTTCGAAGCTGAGCATGCGGCCGTGGTCGGCAATGATCTCCATGGCGAGGTGCGCTTCGCGATAGGTTGCGCCGCCGCGTACCGGGGTGCCGACGCCGGGAGCGTCTTCGGGATCGACCCAGTCCATGTCGAGGGAGATATGATAGCCCGCGGTGCCGCGTCCGGCCATGCGGAGGGCTTCTTCCATGACGGTACGCATGCCGCGCTCGTCGATGTCCCGCATGGTGAATACGCCGATTCCAGCCCGGCGTACGTTCTCTTTCTCGACAGCATCGATGTCGCGGACTCCGACGAGCACACAGTTTTCCGGCTTCACCTTGGGCGAGAAGTCGTAGATGTCGGCGAGGTCACCCGGCCAGAGACCCATGAGTGCAGCGAGCGGCATGCCGTGCACGTTTCCGCTGGGAGAAGAGTCGGGTGTGTTGATGTCGGTGTGCGCGTCGATCCAGATGAGTCCGATGCGGTGGTTCTGCCGGCGATAATACTCGGCAACACCGGAAACTGTACCCGCCGCCATGGAGTGATCTCCACCGAGAGCAAGCGGGACCTTACCGGCTTCTAGTGTCTTGAGGACGAGTTCCGCGTGCTTGGTGCAGGTCGCCGTAATCTCTTTGAGGTACTTGGCGTTGGCGGCGCCTTCTTTTTTCTGCTCTGGGATGGCAACGGGAACATTTCCGCCATCTTCGACTTCGTGGCCCAGGGCTTCGAGGCGCGCTTCGAGTCCGGCTACTCGTACGGCCGACGGTCCCATATCGACGCCGCGGCGCGATTGGCCCAGATCAAGGGGGACACCGATGACCCGAATTTTGCGAGGTATGACGGAGGTGGACGGGGCGCTTGTAGTCATCATGGACTAGTTTAGATTTTGTAATTTGGTAATTTTGTAATCTGGTAATTGAAAACACCCATCGTCCGAGCAGTAAATTACAAAATTACCAAATTACACAATTACCAGATTTCTACGGGTAGAGCCGGTACAACATTCTCGGGAACGGAATTGTTTCGCGCACGTGTTCGAGGCCGCAGATCCAGGCGACGGCGCGCTCGATGCCCATGCCGAAGCCTCCATGCGGCACGCTGCCGAATTTGCGCAGGTCGAGATACCACTTGAACGCTTCTTCGGGCAGTCCGTGCTCGTGGATGCGCTGGAGCAGCAACTCGTACGAGGCCATACGTTGCGAGCCTCCGATGATCTCGCCATAACCTTCCGGCGCAAGCACATCGACACAGAGCGCGAGGTCGGGACGCTGCGGGTCGGGCTCCATGTAGAACGCCTTCACTTTTGCGGGATAGCGATGCACCATGACCGGCTTGTCGAATTGCGCCGAAAGATAAGTCTCATCGGGTGATCCGAGGTCGCCGCCCCATTCGAACTCCGATTCCAGAGCGCCCTTCGTGTGGCCTTCTTGCAAATTCTTGACGGCATCGTCATAGCTAATGCGTGGGAACGGTGGCTCGATTTTTTCCAGCTTGGAAATGTCGCGCCCGATAGTCTGCAGATCGGTCCGGCGGCGTTCGAGGCAGCGCTTGACGATAAAGCTGATCAGTCCTTCGGCGAGTTCCATCACGTCGTCCAAAGTGGCGTAGGCGACTTCGGGCTCGACCATCCAGAACTCGGTGAGGTGGCGGCGGGTTTTGGATTTTTCGGCGCGAAAGGTTGGACCGAAGGAGTAGACCTTGCCCAAGGCCATCGCTGTAGCTTCGACGTAAAGTTGGCCAGACTGCGTGAGGAACGCCTGTTCCTCAAAGTAGTCCACCGGAAAAAGTGTCGTGGTGCCCTCACAGGCCGCTGGAGTAATGATCGGCGGATCGGTCAGGGTAAATCCGCGATCGTCGAAAAAGTCGCGAGCCGCCTTGATGATTTCGGCGCGCACGCGAAGGATCGCCGCCTGGCGCTGCGAACGCACCCAGAGATGGCGATGCTCCATCAGGAAGTCGGTGCCGTGTTCTTTCGGCGTGATTGGATACGGCGATGATTCAGGAACGCGCTGCACGACCTGCACGTTCGCGACATCGAGTTCGTAGCCGCCCGGTGCGCGCTTGTCGGCGCGAACTTTGCCTTCGACGATTACGCTTGATTCCTGCGTCAGCGTTTTCACAGCGTCGAAAACTTCGGGTGTCACGGCGTTCTTGGGGACGACGCCCTGGATGATGCCCGATCCGTCGCGGAATTGCGGGAAGAGCAACTTCCCGCTCTCTCGCAGGTTGTAGAGCCAGCCGCGAATGGTGACCTGCTGGCCTTCGTGCTTGCCGATTTCGGCGATGGTGGTTACGGGAGACATAGGTTTCAAAGTTTCATGGTTTCAAAGCAAGAACGCGATCTGTCGCGACTTCAGAGCTTCGAGTTTGAAACCTTGAAACTCTGAAACTTTGAAACTTTTGAGGCTTAGCTTCTTTCCAGCTTGTCGAACGCTTCCCCCAGCTTCTCGAGCGGGTTCATTTTTTCGTCCTCGGCCAACTCGAACAGCAGCGGCGGAGTCTGCGGAGCGGAGCGCAACAGTTCCATCGCCTGCTTCCAGTCTATGCTTCCCTGCCCCGGCCACAGGTGCGTGTCTTTGTCCTTCGTGTTGTCGTGCACGTGCGTGGAGCAGATGTAGGGGCGCAGGATCTCGAAGGCTTCGCTGACGGAACTCATCATGTGCGCGTGGCCGAAGTCGAAGCAGACTCCAACGTCATCGAAATGCGCGCCGCGGATCAACTCGACCAGCCGATCCGGGGTCGAGAGTTCGTTGGGAATATTTTCGAGCAGGATGCGTACGCCGAGCGGCTTGGCGAAAGCACGCAAGTGCTCAATCGAAGTCATCGCGGCTTCGAACTTTTTGTCGCTGAACGACTCGTTGGGCGTTCCGAGGTGCTGCACCAGGAATCGAAACGGGATCTGCTCCGCGATTTCGAGGGCGCGCTTGATCTCGTCCATGGCCTCGACGCGCGCTGCGCGATCGGTGGAAGCCACGTTGACGGGCGGAGCGCCGGCGCGTCCCCACTCGTAGTCGGCGTAGAGCGGAGAGTGAACCGAGTTCAGCGGGATACCAGAACCGCGAAACCATTCCGCAATTTCGCGGACGTGTGCCTTGCGATTGGCGTAGTCGAGGTGCTGGCGGGCGGCAAAAACCTCGACGGCCTGCACACCGCTGCGCGCCAGTCCATCCAAAATGCCCGGATGCAAGCGCTCTTTCACGAACAGGTAGGTTGAAACGGCTCTTTGCATGGAAACGATTTGGTAATTTTGTAATTTAGCAATTTGGTAATTCTCAAAACCACTTGGTTCCCAAATTACAAAATTACCAAATTACCCAATTGCAAAATCCCTTTCAGTATCCCACTGCCTTGCCAATACTGTTGCGGACATCGGTTGCGCCTTCTCGATCACCGGTCTTTTCATCGATGGCAATGCACTCCGCGTCGCTCCAATAGCCGTAGGTGTCGCCCGCATGAAGTCCCGTCTCTACTGTATATCCCATCCGGTGCAGCGCGTTGACCGTGTCGGGTGAAAAGTATTTTTCCACGTTCACGACATCGGGCAGCCACTGATTGTGAAAGCGGGGAGCATTCACCGCCTCCTGAATATTCATGCCGTAGTCGACGACGCCCACCAGCACATTGGCAACGGTGGAAATGATCTTGGAACTGCCGGGCGAACCGAGCACCATCACAGTCTTTCCATTGTGCACTACGATGGTCGGCGTCATCGAGGAGAGGGGCCTCTTGCCGGGCCCAATTGCGTTCGCGCTGCCCTGAATCAATCCATCGGAATTGGGCACACCGGTTTTGGATGAGAAATCATCCATTTCGTCGTTGAGCAGGAAGCCTAGCCCGTCGACGGTCACGCGCGATCCGAACCAGTCATTGATCGTGGTTGTAACCGCGACCGCGTTGCCTTCGGCATCGACGACGGAGTAGTGCGTCGTGTGGTTGGACTCGTGGGCGGCCGTGGCCGGAGGATGCACAGCTGCATATTGCTCCAACTCGCTGAAGATTGCCGGACGCTTCAGTTCCTTGCTGGGGCTCGCATGCGCGGGGTCGATGCTCTCGCGCCAAGCGTTGGCGTATCGCTTGTCGATCAATTGCGCGATCGGCAGTTTAGAGAAATCCGGATCGCCCAGAAACTCGGCGCGGTCGAAGAAAGCACGGCGGAAAGCTTCGACTGTGAAGTGAATCGACTCGGCAGAACGATCGCCCATCTTCGAGAGATCGTAACCTTCGAGAATATTCAGCGCCTCGATCAACACCGTTCCGCCCGATGACGGAGGAGGAGCGCTGACGACTTCGTATCCTCGATAGGTGCCGTGCACCGGTTCGCGCTCTTTGACTTCGTAATGCGCCAGATCGTCGACTGTGATTAGTCCGCCACCCTTCTGCACGGCGGCAGCGATCTCCTTGGCCAGCGATCCGTGGTAGAAATCGTCGGGCTTGTCGGCAATGCGCTCAAGGGTGCGGGCGAGATCGGGCTGGCGGAAGATTTCTCCAGGCTTGTAGTAATCGCCATTGCGCTGGAAGACGCGGCGGGATTCAGGGAACTTCGACAGATACTGATCGTGAAAATCCCGCGCTTCGCCCCACGTGAGCGGAAATCCATCGCGGGCAAGTTTGATCGCCGGCGCCATCACCTGCTTCAGTGTGAGTTTGCCCCACTTCTGCTCGGCATAGACCATACCGCCGACTGATCCCGGGACGCCGATGGACTTGTAACCGACTTCACTGGCACCCTCGATGACGTTGCCTTGGGGGTCAAGGTACATATCGCGAGTCGCGGCGGCGGGAGCTTTTTCGCGGTAATCGAGGAAGTGCGCTGTTCCGTCGGCCATGCGGATGAGCATGAACCCGCCGCCGCCAATGTTGCCCGCCGGCGAATGCACGACTGCCAGAGCGAATCCCGTGGCCACGGCGGCATCGATGGCGTTCCCCCCTTCCTTCATGATGTCGGCACCAACCAGGGACGCCAGTTCGTGCACGGTCACGACCATGGTGTGTTCGGCATGAACTGGCTGGGTGGAAGCCCGGGCCTCCGGCGCAGCAAGGACGGCGATAGCCAAAAGCAGGCAAATCAAGAATTTCCGCCGGGATCGCATGAAGGATTGAGGAAATGTGCAGAAAGCAATGACTCTTGAGGCTAGCTGAGGGCGATGAGCGGAGTCAAATTCTGGAAGGCTGGGATCAGCCTAAGAAAGGGTTCGGCAATTTTCTGTTCTGAAAACCAAAGAACTGGAACAGGGCGGCTAGCGCCGTCTCGAGCCATTTCGTTTGGACATTGATGCCGGCTTCTTTTTCTTTGCGTTCCTCTTACCGCGATTGGGCTTCTTTTTCGAAGATCTGGGTTGCGGAGCTTTTGATGCAATCATTTCGTAAGATTGACGGATGAATTCGCGCAGGTCGTCATCGCTCAAGGCGGACAAGGTGTCGAGGATCACCCACTTGTAACGGCCAACATAGGGGGCCGGGTGGATGTCTTCCTTCTCCGTCAGTTCGGCAAAGGCTTCTGGGGTGCATTTGAAGCAGACCTTGGGCGGGACGGCCGTCAAGGCGACGGTGGCGAAAATTTTGCCGCGGTATTTGAAGCAGAGGTCATCGCCCCACTGCATGTTCTCCGTTGCCTCGGGAAAGGCAAGGCAAAAGTCTCGAAGTTGGTCCACGTTCATGGCATATACCTGCCTTGCTGCAAGCGTGAATGAGGCATGTTAGCCTATGCCCTGCAGGACGTCCGGGCTAACTTTTTGCCGGACGCGTCTGGCAGAGTGGTATTCGTAGCGCATGGCACCTGATTCCCAGCCACCTCGACCTAAAGTAACCCCCTTATCCGCAGGGGCTTACGAGGAGGATTCCGTTCGTAAGAATTTGCAACTTCCCGGCCCGGATGGGGTTGAAATAAGTGTGAGCACGGCCACGCTGGATCGGAGCTTGCTGATGGCTGCAACGACACCGCAGCCACCCACGGTTTTGTCGACTCCGGGCGGTGGCGACACGACCTCGGACGCGGATGTCATGTTGCGCGTCAAGGCCGGGGATGAGGCGGCGTTTGACTACCTCGTGCAAAAGTACCGGCGTCCGCTGGTGAGTTTTATGTACCGTATGGCGCACAATACGGCGGCTGCGGAAGATCTGGCGCAGGAAGTTTTCTTGCGCGTCTACCGTTCGCGGGCGAGCTACGAAGCGAGCGCAAAGTTTTCCACATGGTTGTACCGGATCGCAACGAATCTTGCGGTTAACCATGCGCGCGACACGCGGCACGAGCGGCCGGAAGTGACGGTCAGCCTGGACGAACCGGACGAAGACACTGGCACCACGCTGGAGCTTCCAGATGCGAATCTCACGGCGGAGCAGGCGCTGGTGCGGCGGGAGCGTATGATGGCGATCCGTCAGAAAGTGGAAGCTTTGCCGGAGCAGCAGCGGCTGGCGGTGATCATGCACAAGTACCAGCAGATGGATTACAAGCAGATTGCCGACGTGCTGAAGAAGAGCGAGTCGGCGACGAAGTCGTTGCTCTTCCGGGCGTATGAGACTTTGCGGGACCAGTTAAAAGAATTTATCTAGCGAAACTGTACGATTTGTGAGCGTTCAGGGCGAAGAGAGTTGAGGGGAAGTGGTTATGAACTGCCAGGAACTTCGAGAACGGATGCCGGAAGTCGCCGCCGGGTTTGGCGAGCTGACGGCAGAAGAAAGCAAGCATGTGGAGAGTTGTGGGGGCTGCGCCGAGCAATTGAAGTCCATGCGCCAGACAATGGCGGTGCTCGATGAGTGGCAGACTCCGGAGCCGTCGCCGTATTTTGACGTGCGGCTCCGTGCCCGTCTGCGCGAGGAAATGGCCAAGCCGCAAGCGGGATGGTTGCAGTGGTTCCGCCGCCCAGTACTGGCGGCGGCCCTTACCGTCTTGATGGGAGTTGGAGTGGGATTGTTCTTCACCCGGACCAGCATTTATGAGCCCACAGAGGGTCCGATCTCGGCCAACTTCACTCCTGAGCCGGGCACCGCGGTAAGCGATTTGGAGGCTCTCGATAAGAATCACGATCTGTATGCCGATTTTGAATTGTTGGATGACCTCGACGTACAGCAGGACGTAGTGGCGAATCCGTAACAGGCTAGCGGAATTGGCGGCGGGTAGGGCCGCTGGTGGAAACGATGGGACCGAGACAAAGGATCACGAAGTGGATGGCGATCGCAGCCATGGCGATGGCTTCTACCCTGCCTTGTCTCGCACTCAAGGGCGCGCCGCATGGCCCCCAGCAGCGGCATGCCGCGCCAGCATATCATCCTGCACCAGCACCGGCTCCGCGGCAGCAACCGCCTCATCAGCAAGCACCACGACAGCAGCCTCCTCGTCAGCAACAGGCCGCTCGGCCCGCGCAGCAGGGGGGGCATGCGGGAGATTGGCTGCGGCGTTACAAAGATCTGCCTCCTGCTGAGCAAGAGCGCGCCCTGCAAAACGATCCAAGCTTCCGCCGTTTGCCCCCGCAACAGCAACAGCAATACCGGCAGCGGTTGGAGCATTTCTCCAACCTGCCTCCGCAGCAACAGCTGCGCATGCTGAACCGCATGGAGACCTGGGAGCACCTGACGCCGCAGCAGAAGCAAGAGGCGCGGCAAATCTTCGGTCAGATCCGCCAGCTTCCGCCCGATCGACAGCGCCAGGTCGGTACGGCCATCCACGACTTGCGCGCCATGCCACCCGATCAGCGCGAACGGGTCATCAACTCGGATCGCTTCAAGAACATGTTCTCGGATCAGGAACGGGAGATGATGCGGGGGGCAACACGGCTGCCGTTAGCACCGGCGGAAGGTGGCGAAGAGCAGTGAGGCGGTACTCAGTACCCAGTACTCAGTCAAAAGCTGAGCCGCTTCCTTACAGGTCGCCGGGTTTCTTTTCGGGAATCTCTATTGAAATCGGAAGAGATGCTAACTGGGTACTGGGTACTGAGTACTAGTTCATCAGTACCAGCATTCTTCGAATCGACAGAGACATCTGCTTGATCTCTTCCGCGTCGGAGGCGTGCGGCGCGATTTTGAGGTAGTCGTCCAAATCCTCCGCCGCAAGGCGGTGCAGGTTCATGCTGTAGCGTAGCAGCGCCCGCTGCTTCACATCTTCGGCAGACTGAGGATGAATCACAAGGACAAGATCGGAAACAGCCAGCGCCTTGCGGAAGTTGCGGGTTGAAAGATAAACCGTCTTGAGGTTATTCAACATTCGCGTGAGAATCTGGCGGCGGCTGATGGGGTGCAGAAACTCGGGCCGCAGCTTCATCTCACCGGAATAGATTTCATCCAGACGGCTCTGACAATCCTGGCGGCTCAGGACATCGCCGCGGTTGAAGCAGTCGATCAGAATTTCCTTCCCATCGTCTCCGTAGTGCTTGAGCAGGAAATGTCCCGGCATTCCGACGCCTGACAGGGAAAAACCAACCCGGCGCGCGACTTCCATATAGACAATCGAGAGCGTGATGGGTATTCCGAGGCCCCGATCGAAGACGTCGTTCAGAAACGAATTCCGCGGATCGTAGTAATCGTCGCGATTGCCCCTCAGCTTGAGTTCATCGAACAGCACGCGGTTCAGCGCCGTGAGCGTGCGCTGCGGTTGCGAGTGGTCCGACAGGCTGGCGACGCGGCGTGCCAACCCCTCGACACGTCCCGCATAACTTTCAATGTCGAGACTGGGATACTGGGTGCGGGCGATGACCAGCGCCGCTCGGATCAAGTCGACCCCTTCATCTTCGACGTCAGGTCCAACGAACATCGAGAACGAGTCAATCAATTCAGATGCTGCGGTGAAATGCACGACTCGATGCTAGCAAAGCGAACGTCAGTTGCCTTTGGCCCGGATGGGCCATGGGATGGCACTTCTGGCTTAAGCCCGCAACATGTTCTTCATGATGAAGAATACGTTCGCCGGACGCTCCCCAAGCCGTCTCATAAAATATGGATACCATTCCGTGCCGAAGGGGATGTAGACGCGCACGCGCCATCCCTCGCGTACCAGCCTCTGCTGCAGATCGCGGCGAATCCCGTAGAGCATCTGAAACTCAAAGGCTTCCGGAGCGATCTTCTCTTTTTTGGCAAAGGCTTCTGCTTCGCGAACGATGTTCTCGTCGTGCGTGGCGAGGCCGTGATACACACCGCTCTTCATCAGGGTCTTCATCAGCTTGATATAGTTCCCATCCACGTCGGCCTTGCTCTCGAAGGCGATGCTGGCGGGTTCTTTGTACGCTCCCTTGCACAAGCGAATGCGAATCCTCTCAGAGAGAAGATTCTCGACGTCTTTCTCCGAGCGCTTCAGATAGGCCTGAATCACTGTTCCCACGCTGTTGCCATTGCCCGGCATGCGGTGAAGTTCGTGCACGAAGTCCAGCGTCCGCTGCGTGTAGGGAGATCCTTCCATGTCGACGCGCACGAAGCCGGGCGGTGTCATGGATGCCGCCTTGACTACCAAATCGCTCACCAACTTGCGAGCGAGACTTTCATCCACATCGAGACCCATGTGCGTCAGCTTCAAGCTGATATTCGCATTGAGTTTGTTGGCGGCGATGGCTTCGAGAATCTGGTGGTAAAGCTGGGCACTATGACGCGCCTCATCGGGATTGGTGACATTTTCACCCAGATTATCGATGCTAACGCTCATCCCGGCGGCATTGACGACCTGAGTGGCGCGGACCGCATCGGCGATTTCCGTGCCGGCAACAAAGCGCCCCGAAACGCGGCGCCCGATGGACGAACGCTCGGCAAAGTTGCGCAAAGTTCGGTTTTCAGAAAGATGGACGAAGAACGCCCTCAACATGAAGGACCTGCCAGGTTCCGGAAGAACTTCCCCGGAAGGATAGGAAACGAGGCGCGATGCACCCGAATGAAGAGCACAGAATTTTGTATCACAATCGGAATGCTGGCAGGAGGGCCGGGATCACAAGCCCTGCCGTGACGACCCTAGACGACCCTAGACGACCCTATTCAGGTGAGTATTTGATCTCAACCAATTCGTGCGACTCGCGCGGCGCTGGTTCCCACTTCCAGCGGTGGACAGCGCTCACAGCAGCTTGCGAGAGCACCAAGACGGGAGTATTGCATCTTGAACCTCACGAATGTCTAGCAGGCGATATGGACGAGGTGGCTAAGCTTTGCGGGCTGGCAGGGCAGCGTTAGTCGCCCTGCTTCTCAAGGAACTTTTCGACTTCAATCGCGGCCATGCAGCCGGTGCCGGCAGCGGTAATGGCCTGGCGATAGCGCCGGTCCTGCACGTCGCCGCATGCATACACGCCGTGCACGCGCGTGAAGACGTAGTTGTGCGTCTTCAAATAGCCGTCGTCGTCCATGTCGAGCTGGCCAGCGAACATCTTCGCGTTGGGATCGTGCCCGATGCCGAGGAACAGCGCGCTGGTCGGAAAGTCGAAGGTCTCGTTCGTCTTCACATTTCGCAGCTTCAGGCCGGTAACTTCCTGCTTGGTCGCGTCGTAAACATCTTCGACCACTGTGTCGAGCAGGAAACGGATTTTGTCGTTCTTTTGCGCGCGCTCCAGCATGATCTTGGAGGCCCGGAAAGAATCGCGCCGGTGAATCAGCGTGACCTTAGTTGCGAAGCGGGTCAGAAATATTGCTTCCTCCATGGCAGAGTCGCCGCCGCCCACCACTACGATTTCTTTTCCCGAGAAAAAAAAGCCGTCGCAGGTGGCACAGGAAGAAACGCCGTGGCCGATGAGTTTCTGTTCGTGCGGCAGGCCGAGCCAGCGTGCCGACGCGCCGCTGGCGATGATGAGCGTCTCGGCGTGCACGACCTGATGGCCAATATGCAAGGCAAACGGTCTTTGGCTCAGATCGGCGCTGGTCAAATGCGCCAAGCGATACTCCGCTCCGAAACGTTCGGCCTGCTTGCGCATGTTCTCGACCAGTTGCGGCCCCATGATTCCTTCGGGAAATCCGGGGAAATTCTCGACGAGAGTTGTCATCGAAAGCTGGCCTCCGGGCTCATGGCCCTCGATGACCAGAGGTTTCAGGTTGGCGCGCGCGGTGTACAGAGCCGCAGTGTGTCCGGAGCACCCGGAGCCGATGATGACTACCTTGCGAGTTTCGCTCATGGATGACTTGGCAATTTAGATGGTGCAGATTGAATTTAGATTCTTGGTCGTTGGTCGTTAGCCGCCAGTCGTTGGTCGTTTGCTACTGATCAATACAACCACGATCTACTAGTGACTCTTCTTCGAATTCGTCACACCCTGTCTCGGTGGCCCGCCGATCTTTGCCAATTCTTCCGGCACAATCGTTTTCGTGTTCAACAGGCTCCGATAGTTTGCCAGCACATCCGATGCACCGCGAAAGAGCGGTTCATACGCACTCTGATCGGGCGCAGGCCCTTCGGCGGTGGCGGAACATCGCGCCAGCGCAACGGACGACTTGCCGAAGCGTTCCAATCGCAGATGGCTGACAGGATTGTTGGAGGTTAGCATGGCTTGCGGACTCGTGACTGACGAAGCGCTATCTTCCAGTGAGACTTCGATCAAGTCTTTTGGATCGCGCACGTGAAAGACGAGGGTCTCGATCATGTTCTGCCCGTCATTGCTGAAGGAATACTGCACGCTCGAGAACAGGGCCTGCACCGAGAACTCGCGCCGCACGCGAACGTAGCTCGCAACGGATGCTTCGCCCGGAACGTGTCCCGCCTGTCCCGCAGCCAAAATAGCCGGCATTTCCGAGAGCGTCGAGCGTCCGCGCGAGACCTCGAAGTCCGCTCCAAATAAAGGCTGCTTCGGGATGCGGGCCAGCGCAGCGGCGATTTCCTTCTGCTCCTCGGGAGACGGAGTGCACACATTCAACATGTGAACCTGGACTTGCGGCTGTTGAGTCGATGGCGACGGGGCAGGTTGATCCTGCGCGAAAACGGCTTGCACACACGTAAGGGTGACTGTCACAAATAGGGGGAGCGCAATTCTGGGCACGGCGGAATTTTAAATGAGATGTCGTGAAAAAGCTGCAAATTGAGACGACGGGCGGGCTCGACATCCAACACCCGAACCTTAAAATCAGCTCCCAAGGTCGAAGGTCTGAAGTCCAAGATCCGAAGTCCGAGGTCCAAGGTCTGAGGGCTGAAGCGCTTCGCCAACTTCCCCCGAAAGCCGTAAAATTATGGTATGGCGAATTTAACTCTGGTTTATGGCATGAGGCTGTTGCCTTCCGAGGACGTGGTCGAAGTTGGACAAGCTCCGGTGAAGCTATCCAACGGCCGCGAAGCCCACGTCACCATGCATGTGCTCGAAGGCAGCAAGGAAGATATCGAAAAGCAGCTCCGCACCAGTCTGGAAGCCTTCTTCGATCTATATCCTGAGATCTGACCGTTTGCCCCGGTTCGCCAGGTGAGCGTTTCTCGAGCGGGTAAGTCCTGGCTTCAACCTTCGCGTGCAGGCCGTATAATCCTAGCCCTCTGCCAAGAGTTTCTTTGAACCGTATGGAATGGTCCTATCCCGAGTTGCGGCGCCGGTTAATGGCAGCCGAGTTGTGGCCGCAAGGCCGCATGGCGCGCCTGGCGTGCTATCTAGCGGGCATGGCCGTGCTGCTGTTCGGTCTGGAGAAACTGCTTGGGCTGTTCGCCCCGTCCTGGGGAGAGCATTTGGGGGGATGGGTGGGATTCCTCATCTTCCTGGCAGGGCTGCTGTTCTTTATTCTCGCGTTCAAGTGGGTGAAGCGCAGAATTCTGTGGCGGCTGCGCAATCGCCTGATTGTCACCTACGTCTTTATCGGCGTGATCCCCGCGGTGCTGCTGGTGGCGATGGCGCTGATCACGCTTTACGGATTCGCAGGCCAGTTTGCTGTCTTCGTCGTGACCTCCGAGATTCAATCGCAACTCAGAAGCCTGGATGCGGTAAACGCCGCAGTCACCAATGAACTGGCGGCCCGGCTGGAACGTGGGGAAAAACCGACCGCCGAATCACTCGCTGGCCTGCGCAAGCGCGATCATTCCTGGGAGCATCGGCACGTTTGTGCCTGGTATGGCGGCAAGCCGCTGCCACTGTGCGACCAATACGACGGCGCGATGCTGCAGCTTCCTGCATTCATCAAGGATCGGTTCCGCGACTTGGTTCGCGAGCGCGACAAGCTGTATTTGCGAGTGGCATCTTCCATGCCGGTTGGATCATCCCAGCTTGTCGTCGTGACCAGCGAACCATTCGACAAGGAACTGGTTGGCAAAATCGCGTCCAATTTGGGAGAAATCACTCTTTACTCCACGGCAGCCGCGGCCGACCAGGCGCAAGAAAAGGCGCAGAGCGGCTCGCAACTGCACACCACAATTACGATCGCACCCCAGCAGAAGGAACGCGGGGTTGTCATTACCACCAAGAATGCGGGGGGAAACGGACAAGGCAGTCAACAGGTTCTGCCCGCAAACTTCACAGTCGGATCGGTACCGGAGCCTTCCGGCAGCTTCGACCGCGAGATCACGTTTGGCACGCCTCTGGCTCTGGTGGAGTGGAAGAACGGGGACAGGTCGGAACTCGGCGCCCTGTTGCAAGTCACCACGCGGCCCGGGATTCTCTACGCGCACCTGTTTGCCGCGCTGGGAGAGTTCGTTCGCGGGGTGGCTTACATCCTTCTAGCCGTGGGGATTTTCTTTGCGGTGATCGAACTGGTCGCTCTGATCATCGGCACACGCATGACGCGCACCGTTACGGCGGCAGTAGCACAGCTGCACGAAGCGACCCAACACGTGGATCGCGGCGACTTCAGCCACCGCATCCCGGTGAAGTCCAAAGATCAACTGGCGGATCTAGCACTCTCATTTAATTCGATGACCGCTTCCATCGAGAAGCTGATGCTGGAACAACGAGAGAAGCAGCGGCTGGAAAATGAGCTCGCCATTGCCCAGGAAGTGCAGGCACAGTTGTTCCCGCGCCAGGTTTCAGAACTTGAATCGCTCGAGGTTCACGGATTCTGCCGTCCGGCAAGAACCGTCAGCGGGGACTACTACGATTTTCTGACTGCGAGCTCGCACAAGCTGATTCTCGCGGTCGGCGACATCAGCGGAAAGGGAATTTCTGCTGCATTGTTGATGGCGACCATCCACTCCGCCGTTCGCGCCTACAGTGTTGAGAATCTGCCCCAGATGCGGGAGCCAGTGGCCGTGGGCGCGATTGCAGGCTCCGGCAGAATCATGGCGACGTGGCCGGAGGGCGTGGAGGTTTCTCCTGGAGCCTTGCTCAGTCTGCTCAATCATCAACTCTACGAAAGCACCCCGCCGGAGAAGTACGCCACACTTTTTCTGGGGATTTACGATGGACGCTCGCACCGCTTGACCTACAGCAACGGCGGGCACCTGCCCCCCATTTTGATCGGCGAGGATGGCGCCATTCGCAGACTCGAGGCGGGAGGCACGGTTGTGGGCCTGTTCGACAACATGACCTATGAAGAAGGCGCGGTCGAAATGCATCCCGGCGAGATTTTCATCGCCTACAGCGACGGGGTCACGGAGCCGGAAAATGACTTTGGTGAATTTGGCGAGCAGCGTCTGATCGAACTCGTCCGCGATAACCGCAATCTGCCGCTGGCGCAAATCAGCCAGATTGTCACGACGGCAGTCGACAACTGGATCGGCGAAAAAGAGCAGCCCGACGATGTCACACTGGTGCTGGCACGCGCGAGATGAGGATCATGAACGTTAAACCACAAAGGGCACGAAGTCTCACGAAGGAAATTCCTTCGTGTACCTTTGTGTCCTTTGTGGTTCAAGATTTTGCCTCCACGCCAAGCCCAGAGACCAACGCCGTGTTGACTTTGGAAGCGTCTTACAATACCTTAATTCGGCGCCGTTCAAATTTCTTACGCGGGAGTAGCATAACCACGGCAATGCGCCGGGGCTCCATCCCGGAGATGACGGTTCGATACCGTTCCTCCCGCCCCAGTTTTTCCTTCGGTTTAGATTTTCTGTTTCTTCCAGCGCCCTTGTTTGAACAAGATGGCGCTGGTGCCGGCGATGGCTGCCTCCGCCACGACAATCGCCCAGAATGGTCCGTTCGATTGCATGTGCGCGCGAATGGCGAGCCAGTAGGCTAAAGGAATTTCCAGCAGCCAGAAGCCGAAGAAGTTCACGATGGTCGGCGTGATCGTGTCGCCGGCGCCGTTGAATGCCTGCAGCATCACCATGCCGTAGGCGTATCCGATGTTGCCATAGCTGACAATTCGCAGACACGACGCCGCCAGCGGCACAACTGCCGGATCGTGCGTGAACAAACGGACCGCCGGCTCGGCGAATATGGCGAAGAACACGCCGAGCGTTCCCAGGAAGATCATGTTGTAGAGCCCGGTGCGCCACACCGCCGATTCCGCGCGATCCGGCTTCCCTGCCCCGAGGTTCTGTCCGACGAGCGTCGCTGCGGCGTTGCTCAAACCCCACGAAGGCAGAATCAGGAATACGACAATGCGAATGGCGATCGTGTACCCGGCCAGTGCAGCCGCGCCAAAGATGCTCACAATTCGCACCAAGCCGATCCAACTCGTATGTGCGATCGCGAACTGCAGAATTCCCGTCATCGAGACGCGTATCAGCCTCCACAAGACTTGCGTGTGCACGCGGACTTGCCGGCGAAGAACGCGGATTCTTTCGGTACCCTTCAGCAAGCGATAGAACTGGTACAACACGCCGATGCTGCGGCCAGTGAACGTGGCCAGCGCTGCGCCAGTCACGCCCATCCGTGGGAATGGCCCCCACCCAAAAATCAGGCACGGATCCAGTATCAGGTTCAGGATGTTCGAGACCCAGAGCAGCCGCATGGCGATGGCAGCGTCTCCAGCGCCGCGAAAGATGGCGTTGTTCAGGAACAGCAGCAGGACCGCGCAACTTCCGCCCAGACAAATGCGCGTGTAGCCGCTGCCCGTGGCGACGATTTCAGGGCTTGCGCCCATCAATCGCAGCAGGTTCGGCGCATAGATCAGACAGGGCAGCCCAATCACGATTGAAACAAACAGGCCAAGGATAATGGCCTGCACCGCGGCATCGGCAGCGCCCTCGGGATCTTTTTCGCCAATGCGACGGGCGACCATCGCAGTCGTGGAGAGGCTAAGCCCCATCGCGACCGCAAAGACGATGCTCAGCATGGACTCGGTGAGCCCCACCGTGGCCACGGCATTGGCACCGAGACGTCCTACCCAAAACACGTCCACCACGGCAAACAGCGACTCGAGTACCATCTCGAGCACCATGGGCACCGCCAGCAACAGGATGGCGCGGTTCAGACTGCCGGTTGTGTAGTCCTGGTGCGAGCCGCGCACTGCTTCGACCAGCGACGACCACAAGGATCGCTGCCGCTCGACTGCATCAAATGGAGTTGTGATGGCTTCCATAAAACCAAACTTTCCGCCGGCAGATTATCCATATGGATGAATCCGCGGCACCGAAAGACACGTTTTTTGAGTTCAGGAAACCCGCAAGCGGCGGGTTAGGAAAGGCGGCGAACTAACGCGGGACGGAAATGTACATGGTGTTCCTCGTCGCGAGATAGCGAAATATCCCTGGGGAACAAACAGCGACCGGGCGATCTTACTGCAAGAACAAATTCGATGCCAAGAAAAAAAGCATGGAACTCGCGGTTTTACGATTTGTTTACTTCTTCGGCAAGACTACGGCACGGGCGCTTACCGCTGTGTTGCTTACCATTCCTCCGAGAACCAGGGGGCCGATCGGCGTCGAGAGCACGCCGCGGCTGTCCGTCCGCACGTCAAAAGTGTCCGGCTCGAGCGGCTCCCACTTTGTGCCATGCACATCAAAGGCAAAGGTCAGAGTTGAGACCTCCATGGGCTTTCCATCAGGCCCCAGGCCTTTCAAATTGTAGGGAGCCGTCGCGCCGCCGGAGAAGAGAATTTTTCTATCCCGGTCAAAGGGACCGGCGACAATACCGACTCGAGCTGTTCCGGGATGCGGCGGCAGCTTGCTCCAGGTGATCTTGTTGGGGTCTTTCTTGTCAATTTTCCCGAGCCAGCATTCATCGGATGCGACGTAGGAGGGCTCACCTGCGGGATTCTTTTTCGCGCCATCGATGTAGACGATCTGGTCGTCGGCGATTCCGCCGGCGTGGCCGAAAACGGGAGTTCCGGGGAACGGAGTCGCCTGGCTCCAGGAATTGCTCTCGATGTCGTAGACCTGCACATTGTTGACCGGGCCGTTCTTCGATCGCCCTCCAACCAGGTAAACATAACGATCGTGAGTGATGCCGATGACTGCGCTATCGACCGGAACCGGAATGTCTTCGGCGCGATACCAGCGACTCGCCTGAGGAATATACGCGTTCACATCAGGGACGGTGATGGTGGTTCCCTGCCCATCGAGAACATATCCGCCGAAAAGATAGATCTGTCCCTTGGCGCCGATAGCGGATGCCCCCAGGCGACCGGCAACGCCCGGAACCGGGTGTCCCTGGCTCCATTTCGCCGACGCGAGATGCAGGATGTAGACCTTGTTGGTGATGTCGTCCCAAGTCTTCTTCGGGCCCACACCCATGAGCGAATAGACTTCGAGCCCGCCCTTGATTTCCGCCACGGCATTGCTGGTAACGGCACCGGGCATGGCAGGGATTTTGGGTTGTTCGGCGCCGAGCAAGAACGCCGCACACAGGACAGGGAGTAAGAATCCGAGCACTCGTCTCATTTGCTGAGATATTACGTCTTTCGCGGGGATTGCGGCAAAGTCGGCTCACCACGGGGGGCACAGGGATTCACAGGGAAGCTCCAGTGTCCTCTTGTGCTTCACGGGCTACTTCACGATGCCTTGGCGGACGGCGTGGATGTAATCCGTGTACGCGGGGGTCTGCCCCTTCTCGCTCATATGGCTCGCAATTTGTCCGCGATGATAGGCAGAGTGCATCACCACATGAGTCAGGATATCGAGAATCGTGCTGCTCCAGGATTCGCCTTTGCTGTTCTTATAGGAAATCTCCAGCGACACGTCGCCCGCCGTTATCAAGTCCAGGTAGTCGTGCCACGACCGGGCGAGATCGGCGGCATCGGCCTCGCACTGACCGAGATCGGGCTTGGGCCATACGGGAACGCTTTGCGGTTCCTGCTTTAGCCGCTCCAGCCAGACCCGTTCCGCCGCCAGGATGTGCGACATCAGCTGTACCGAGCGTTCGGAACCGCGGTTCTTTCGGATGGTCGCCAGTACTTCTGTGTTCGCCCAGGCGTTGTAGGCGAATTGACGACGCAAAGAGTCGGCCAGATTCATCGGGATTCTCCTTAGAGGATCGCTTGAGACTGTAATCATCCTTTCACAATTCGCGGCTAGACTGAGCTCTTTGGATGAGCTTAGAGTGAAAGAAGTTCCCGTAATCGAGATGACCCGGAATTCCCCTACCGAAGAAACAGATTCGCGCCCGGTTAAGCCGAAAAGCCGCCGGGCAGACACCGCTCCCGACGATCTAACTCGCCTGGCGCTCAAGGGATGCCTCATCGCTCGCGACGCTGCGTTCAACGTTCGGGACTTGTTGACGAATTCCTCCCGCATGGCCTTTCTCGCCATCAAGGATTGCGAGAAAGAGCTCGACCTCATCGAGCGCCAAATCGACGAACGGATGCCCGCAGCCATCACCCGAGTGAACGAAACGCGCGCCCGGCAATTGCTTTCCAGTCTCAAGTGCACGACCGACCTGGAACGAATCGGGGACCTTGTGCTGAGCGTAGCTCTGCGCGTGCAGGCGAGGACGCAGAAAATCCCAGCCTCCGATGTGCGGCAACTGGTTGAAATGTCATCGGTGTTGCGCGAAATGCTCGATTTGATTCACACCGGATTTACCACACTCGACCTCGAATGCGCTCGCAAAGTGCTGCAGATGGACAAAGACATAGACCGAATCTGCCACACGCTGTTCCAGAAGCATCTCGCGGCAAATATCAGCCCTGAAGATTCATCGCACTTTGAAATCCTCCTTATGGCGCAAGCGCTGGAGCGGGCCGGCGACCACAGCACGAATCTCGCGGAAGAGCTCTACAGTCTGATCGAAGGCCGAAGCCTTAGGCATGCGCCGAAGAAGAAGGCAGCGACGTAGGGACAGCTCTCAGCTCTCAGCTCTCAGAAAGGCGAATCCACGCTCGTGCCTACGTCAATATCCTCTACTCTCTCAGAGGCATCCACCGACACCCCGAAGCACCACCGCACTAACTGAGAACTGAGGCCTCCCCACAAATTCATCATTCCTTAACAAAGGGGAAACATTCGCGCAACATTGGCTGAATACAGTCTTGGCTGAACCCACCCGGCCCCCGAGGGCAGACTTTGTGGGTAGTCGAACAAAGGAATGCAACTGCCCGCCGAATCCTACCAGCGGCTGAATGCCAGTGGCCGCATGGATGCAGTTCGTCCCGTCATCTTCATCGTGGAAGATGACGAAGACATTGCGCGCCTCATCTCGCACAACCTGCAAGCCGCAGGTTTCGAGATTCAGAGTTTTGTGAGCGGGGCATCGGTACTGAGCACGGCCATTCGCGAGATGCCCGCCCTATTCCTGCTCGACATCATGCTTCCGGGCACTGACGGTTTCGAGCTGTGCCGCCATATCCGGCAGACTCCGATGCTCTCGGGGATCCCCATCATCTTTCTTACCGCCAAGACCGCCGAAGCCGATCGCGTCAAAGGACTGGAACTGGGCGGGGATGACTACATCACCAAGCCCTTCAGCCCACGCGAACTCGTAGCCCGCATTCGCAGCGTTCTGCGCGGACTCAACCAGTCGCCGATGCCAACGGAAGTTTTACGGCTCGGGGAGCTGGAGATTGACACCTCCTCGATGACGGTGCAGGTGCAGGGACGCAACGTGCTCACGACCGTGCGCGAATTCCGGCTGCTGGAATATCTGGCCAATCATCGCGGCCGCGTCCTCACGCGCGATCAACTGCTGGATGCGGTCTGGAAAGAGACCCCCTTTGTGACCCCCCGTTCCATTGATGTCTACATCCGTCGCCTGCGCGAAAAGATCGAGTCCGACCCACGTCACCCGCAATATCTGAAGACATTGCGCGGTATCGGATACCGGTTCGAAGTGCCCCGATAGCCAGCCATTTCATCTGACATTCGAACCCCAATAAGAATCCCGGCGCATCCGCGGCCAGTGTCGGTTATTCTCTTCTATCTCAATCGATGGCCGCGAAATACAAACCTTTGTGGAAGGCCGATGAGCAGCAGGCTCGACTTGTTGAGCTGACGGCCGGATCCGGCGAGGCGACGAAGGACCACCCCCTGCGTCGCGATGTGCGTTCGCTGGGCGCGATCCTCGGACAGACCCTTGTCGAACAGGCTGGTGACGATCTTTTTCAGTCGGTAGAAGAGCTGCGCAAACTTCTGATCGAGCATCGCGAGAGCGTACGACGAAGTCCGGCAACTTCCGCACCAGGACGGATGCGCGAGGCGGAAGAGATGATTTCGCGCATGGACTTGACGCGCGCCTATCACGTCACCAAAGCCTTCGCTACGTACTTCGAACTTACGAATCTGGCCGAGACGAATCATCGCAAGCGCCGCCGCCGCGCGGGAAAGCTAGACCGAGAACACGCGCCGTTGCCCGGATCGTTTCGGGGAACCTTGCTCCGCATGAAGGAGGCTGGACTCTCGGCTGAGACGGCGCTGAGCGCCCTGCAACAGATCGTCGTGAGTCCGGTGTTCACGGCGCATCCCACCGAAGTGGCGCGCCAAACGGTGCTGCTGAAGCGGCAACGAATCGCTCGAGAACTGGAACGCCTCGACCGGCTACCGCTGACCGACGACAGGGCGCAGGAATGTGAAGACAGCATCCGCGCCGAAGTGACGTCGCTCTGGCAAACCGACGAAGTCCGCTTGCAGAAGCCCACCGTAGACGATGAAATCCGCATGGGCCTCCGCTACTTCCGGCTTTCACTTTTTGACACCCTTACCAGAATCTACGCCGAAATTGCTAACTCATTTCGGGAGGTGTACGGGCTCGAGTTGGACCCGTCCACTCTCCCGTCCGTCGTCCAATTCGGCTCCTGGATTGGGGGCGACCGTGACGGCAATCCTCTCGTCAAGCCGGAATGCATTCGAGCGTCGCTGGAGACGGCCCGCGCGTTGATCTTGCGTGAATACTTGTACGACGTCGAATCGCTCAGCGACCGCTTGAGTTCTTCGCGGCGACAGACCGAAGTCTCGAAGGAACTCCTCAATCGGCTCGCGCATTACGAGCGAAGTATCCCAGGTGTCCATCTCGCGTGGGGACCGCACAATACTTCCGAGAGTTATCGTCGATTTTTGTCCTACATCTTTCACAAGCTGCAACAGACTCGCGAGAACGCCGGCAGCGATGCTGCGTATCGAAATGCGGAGCAGTTCGAGTCTGACCTGTTGCTGCTCCACAAGAGTCTGGAGTCGAATCGTGGGGAGTCGCTCAACCGCGTCTACCTGAGTTCGCTGCTGCGGAAAGTGCGAACGTTTGGGTTTCATCTGCACACGCTCGACATTCGCCAGCATGCCCGCGTCCATGCACAAGTGATTGAGGAACTCGGCCCTGCCCTCTCGGGGGAGGCTTCGTCAGCCCAGAGCCAGGAAGTGCTGAACACATTTCGAGCAATTGGTGAGATGAAGCGCACGTATCCCGCGCATTCGATTCGCCACTACATCATCAGCGGAGCCGAATCAGAAACGGATGTGCTGGCGGTGATTCGCTTGGCTAAGGCAAGCGGTGTGCAGGCTGCAGGCTCGGCGGATGACCCCGGGCTCATGCCTGTCCCACTGTTCGAATCGATCGAGTCGCTTCGTGCTGCCGCGTCGGTGATGCGACGTGTATGGACCGATCCCGAGTATCAATCGCTGCTCAATTCCTGGGGACGCTGGCAGGAAGTCATGCTGGGCTACTCCGATTCGAACAAAGACGGAGGCATGCTCACCAGCACATGGGAGCTTTACAAGGCACATCGAGAACTGCATCGCGCGGCCAGCGAGTGCGGAGTGAAGCTGCGGCTGTTTCATGGGAGAGGCGGCACCGTCGGACGTGGTGGCGGGCCCACGCATGCGGCCATTCTTGCGCAGCCGCCGGGCTGTTTCTCGGGGCAGATTCGCGTTACCGAGCAGGGCGAAGTTTTGAACTGGAAGTATTCCGACCCGGTGCTGGCGGAGTGGAACCTGGAGTTGATGATCGCAGCGAGTCTGGAAGCGCTCACACGGGCCGAGCAGTCACACCCAGCGGCGTGGGAAGAAGCGATCGAGGAAATGTCGCAGGAAGCATATCGCGTGTACCGCCGCGATATCGCCGATGATCCTGAGGTGCTCGAGTATTTCGAGCAGGCCACGCCGGTGAATGAACTGGACTCAGCCCGCATTGGATCACGTCCTGCGCGGCGATCGAAGAGCCGCAAGTTGGAAGATCTACGCGCGATCCCATGGGTCTTTGGCTGGATGCAAAGCCGCCACGCCGTCCCCGCCTGGTTCGGCGTGGGATATGCGCTGCAGAAATTTGCCAAGGCTGGTGCGCCACAGGAACAGCTTCTTCGTCAGATCGCGCGCGGATTCCCGCTCTTCGCCGACCTACTTCGCAACGTCGAACTCGGCATGGCCAAAGCCGATCTCGGCATTGCGCGGATGTACTCCAGCCTGGTGAAGAACGAGGCGGTGCGCAAACGCGTTTTCTCCATACTGGAAGATGAATTCCAGCGCACCCGCGGCATGATTCTTCGCGTCACCGGGCAACGCGAGTTGCTGGCACGCAATCGCGTGCTCGCCCGTTCCATCCGGCTGCGCAACCCTTACGTTGATCCTATGAGCCTGATCCAAGTGGAATTGCTCCGGCGCAAGCAGCAAGGCGAACATAGCGCCGATCTTGAGTATCCGCTAGGCGCGACCATCAACGGCATCGCTGCAGGTCTGCACAACACCGGCTAAACGCAATCACCCGCAAAAGGGTGCCCCATTTCTGCTGCGTCTTCTGCGGCAGAAGTGGGGCTTTTCCTGAATCGGAGCAACCAGCCTATTTATTGATATCGTCCTTCGCTTCCAACCGCTTCGCGTACGTTTCGAGCGCTATCTTGTTGGCGTCAGGCGCATCTTTCAACGACAGGTTCACTTCCTTCACGGCACTCGCGAAGTCCCCTTTGGCGCTGTAGACGCGGGCCAGGCCAAGGTGGGTCGTCCAGTAGTCGGGGAACTTCTTCGCAGTCGACTGATAAATCGCCAGCGCCTCATCCTGCTTCTTCTCACCCTGGAGTTGGCGGCCATAGACATAGAGCTGCAGCGGGTTGGCCATGCCCAGTGCTTTGGCCTTGACGTTCTTGGCGTCGTCGTTGCGGCCCATGGCTTCGAGAATCTTCGACTTGTTCATCAGATTGTCGTAGCGCTCTTCGACCTGGATCGACTGATCTTCATCCTTCAGCGCTTCGTCGAGATTGATCTTGTTCGTGAGGAAGTACTGCGCTGCGTCGTCCCATCCTTCCCAGTAATACTGATTCATGCCGTGAATCTGGTTGCGGATGCTGGCAGTCACAATGTCGTTCACATTGACGTGAACTTTGAAAGGAACGGCAACTTTCTCCCACCGCATCGTCACCGTGGTGCCGTCCGGCTTCACGTCGTCGAAGTCATAGGCCAGCGCGTCGTGCAGTTCCGTGGGCTGCGGCTTCACGGTCACGCGCAGCGCATCTTCGTCCTGCTTATAGGTAAAGCTTCCCCATGAGCCCGCATTCTTTGAGAAGATCAC
>Ga0209698_10000867_pt1 | contig 34917 bp, 35 predicted proteins | sample LitLauG_LLR_2012_FD_187203 | JGI IMG/M metagenome (GOLD analysis project Ga0209698, IMG submission 187203) | Freshwater sediment microbial communities from Pennsylvania, USA - Little Laurel Run_MetaG_LLR_2012 (SPAdes) (version 2) | ecosystem: Environmental > Aquatic > Freshwater > Creek >... | reverse complement strand
ACCTCATGGAATGATATTAAATAGCACATAAGTAGACACATAAACAGTACGTCATATACACTACGCAATCTGCACCCTGGAGGACAATTGCGCATCGCGAAACGCTCTGACCGCTCGCAGATTCTCGTCCGTTACGGGAGGCGACTCAAAAGTCTGACGCGCGCCGGCTACATTCCAACGGCAGCCTCGCTGCTGCTGGCCCAACTCTTCTTGCTCGTGTTGTGGCTTGCGGTGGGGGCAGGCCCGGCGTCGGCTCAGACGGGAGCGAGTCCCGCCCCCGACCCGTGCGCGAGCGGCCACGAGTTTGCGACCAACGATTGCACGCTGACCTGGCACGGCATCACGCTGTATGGTGCGTACGACATTGGCGTCGGCTGGGTCAGTCACGGCTTACCGGAAAACGGCTACAACTACGAAGGTGGATCTCTGGTGAACCGAAACGGCTTTCAACATCAATTCCTCGTCGCTCCGAACAACCTGCAGCAGACCGGGCTTGGCATCAGGGGTAAGGAAGAGTTTCTGCCTGGTTGGTCTGTTGTGTTCAACGCATCCACTGGCATCAATCCGCAGTCCGGCCTGCTCGCCAACGCGTCAAAAACTGACATCATCAACAACGGCCTTCCTAGGAGCAGCTATTCCTACGCCATCGACGGCGCGCGTGCAGGCCAGCCCTTCAATGACGAAATCTACGCCGGTATATCGTCGAAGCAATTCGGCACATTGACCTTCGGTCGTCAGCGCTCTCTCGGTACCGATGCGATGCTCCAGTACGATCCGGCTGGCGGCAGCTATTCTTTTTCCTACATCGGGTACAACGGTACGATGGCAGGCGGCGGCGACACCGAAAACAGTCGTTGGGATGACGCCGTGAAGTATCGCCTCACCGTTGGCCCAGTCCATTTCGGCGCCATGTATAAATTCGCTGACGGTTCTGCCGGATGCTATTCGGCCTCCGCAACTTGGACTGCCGCCACCTGTACGCCGGAATCGGCGCATAACAACGCCTATGGATTCGACCTCGGCGCAAACTTCGGCAAGTTCTCCGCCGACATCGTCCCCCAACATTACAACCAGGCGATCAGCGTGTTGAATCCCTTGCTCGGCGCTCAGAGTCTGACCCAACCCTATCAGTCCACGGTCAACAGCATTAATACGAACCAAATCACCGGGACCAATTTGATCGACCCGAACGACACCCTATATGGCATCGTGACCGACAACTACGCAATTATGTTCGCTGCCAAGTATGCGCGGGACCCGTTCAAGTTTTTTGCCGGCTACGAATACATCTGGCAGAACAACCCGAAGAACCCGTTGGGCGTTGGCGCCTCGGACCAGGGCGGTTATTTCATGAGCGGAGTCGAAGACAAAAATCTTGACTCAGAAAAGTTGGTGAATATCTGGTGGATGGGCGGGAAGTACACCTACCGCAGCAAAACCGATTTCACTGTCTCCTGGTATCAACAGCGGCAGAATGACTTCCGAGTTCCACCGACCTGCTCGCCCTCAGCCGGTTTCCGCAGTTCGTGCGCGGGCACTCTCAACGAGGGCTCGCTCTATGTGGATCATCACTTCACCAAGCGTTTCGACGGTTTTGCCGGAATTGCGTATTCCTGGGTGAGCGGAGGTCTTGGCATCGCCATTCCTCATAAGCCCGGCGTCCCCTATAACTACAACAACAACTTTGCTCCGGCAGTCGGTGCTCGTTTCACCTTTTGATCGTTTCCGCGGCGGTAAGCAGACCCGGCCGTGCCGAGCAACGCTCGGCAGCCCTGCCACCGCCGCAGGATAGAAAAGTGCACATTTCTCGTGCGTCTCTTCCGCGAGAAATGGAGTTCTGCTAATCTCCCGCCATCCCCGCCCAAGCCAGTCCATCCGCACCCGGACCGGCGTCGATCAATTTCTCCACCGTCCAGTTCGAAGTGCGAATCGCCGCAATCTTATGGCTGGCATCGCAGGAGACGTAGGCGACCTGACCATCCGGCCGCACCGCAACTTCCTGCGGAGCGGCAGGCACGTCGATCACTTGTGCCACTTTCATGGCGCCCAGGTCTACGACCGCAACCTTGTTGGCCGTCCGCACAGCGACGACCAGCCACCGCCCGTCGGGCGTCGGCGCTGTCCCGTAACCGGGCGCAGGCAAAGGAATCCAGGTCTTAACCTCATTGCTGACAGTGTCGATAACCGCAAGGCGGGGCTTCGTCTGATCGGAAGTGAATGCCATCTTTCCATCGGGCGAGAGCGCGATGCGCTGGACCACACCCGAAACCGGGATCACCGTAATCGTCTTCCGGTTTTCCATGTCGAGAACAGAAACGGTTCCGGGACCGACATTGGCCGTATATCCGCGCTTTCCGTCGGCAGTAAGCGCGAGCATGTGCGACTCCGCCTGCCCTGTCGGGATTGATCCCACGATCTTCAGTGTCCGCGGATCGATGACGCTGATTGTCTTGTCCAGTTCGGTCGTTACGTACAGCAACCCGTCCTTGGGACCAATCACCGCACAGTGCGGCCGCACACCGTGTCCGAAATCGACGTTGCCCACAACTTTGCGCGACGCAATGTCGACCACGATCATATTTCGCCCATCTGTGCCCGGCTGGCCCACGCCAGAATTACCGTAGATCGGAACGTACGCCGTTCGGCCGTCGGGCGAGGCAGCGACCTCGTGTCCCGTCGTTCCGCCCTCCGCCACCGTCGCAATCTGTTGTCCGGCCCGCGGATCGACGATGCCCAACGTCTGATCCCCTTTGTTGGCGACCAGTAGCATTCCGTGCGCTCCCGCATCAGGAGACGCGGTTCCATTCGAGACTGACATAGCTGACAGCCCCACCATCATCACAAGAATCGCTAACCATTTCATGGCTGTCTCCACGAACGGCAATTCACGACTGGGAAATTCTACATGCCTCTGGACAGAACCGGGAAATTCCGACTCGATCCACTCTGTTAGACGTACACTGAAACCGCCAAGGAGAAACCGAGTGCCAAGTGAACACACGAGGAGAGTTTTCCTGAAGCTGTCTACGATGGGCCTGACCGTCGCCGCGAACCCCAGCCTCGCGTCCGCATTCGGCACCGGCCCCTCCCCCAACGATGTGGTCGTCCGAGTCACCAGCGGCAAGCTTCGCTACGCGTCCGCTCCCTCATTAACGTGGCGTACTGCAGGCACACAGGACGAGAACGTCATCGCCGTCGATCCTAGCCAAAGGTTCCAGGAGATGCTCGGCTTCGGCGCCGCCTTCACCGACGCTGCCTGCTACACCTTCAACCAACTCCCATCTCCGGCTCGCGAGCAGTTGTTCCATGAACTCTTTCACCCCTCGGAAATGGGACTGAATGTCTGCCGCACCTGCATCGGATCCAGCGACTATTCCACCAAAGTCTTCAGCTACGACGAAGGCGACCCCGACCCCAAACTGAAGCGCTTCTCCATTGCACACGATGAGGCCTACGTTCTTCCCATAATGCGGCTGGCGCGCAAAGAGAATCCGGATCTTTTTCTGTTCTCCTCGCCCTGGAGTCCGCCCGGATGGATGAAGGCGGGTGGTTCCATGCTCGGCGGTTCCATGCGCCCGCGCTATTTCGGCCCCTACGCCCAATATTTTCTGAAGTTCCTGCAAGGGTATGCCGCTGCCGGAGTCCCCATTCAGGCGGTCACCGTGCAGAACGAAGTCGATACCGATCAGGACGGAAGAATGCCGGCCTGCTCGTGGCCGCAAGAATACGAGATCCAATTCGTCAAAGACCACCTCGGCCCGGTCCTTCGGCAGAATGACCTCTCCACTAAGATCTGGATCCTCGACCACAATTACAACCTGTGGGGCCGCGCTGTCGCCGAACTCGATGACCCAGGCCTGCGCAAATACTGCGACGCGGTCGCTTTCCACGGATACGTCGGGACCCCCGACATGATGAACAAAGTCCATGAAGCGCATCCCGACGCGCAACTCTATTGGACCGAGGGCGGTCCCGATTACACCTCGCCCGACTATTTGACGGATTGGGCGAAGTGGGCGCACACCTATACCGCCGCGATTCGCAACTGGTGCCAGTCCATCACCGGCTGGAATCTCGCGCTCGACGAAAAAGGACGCCCCAACATTGGGCCATTCCCCTGCGGCGGAGTGGTCACGATTCATTCGCAAACCAAGGACATCACACGAAGCGGGCAATACTGGGCGTTCGCACACTTCTCGCGCGTGGTTCGTCGCGGGGCCAGGAGATTTGATTCGGTCAGCAAACTTACTGGAGTGGACCACGTCGGCTTCGAAAATTCAGATGGAAACAGAGTGCTGGTAGTGACGAACGCCGGGCCTGCGAGATCAATAACTCTGAAACAGGCCAATAAGGCCGCCAGCCTCGACTTGGCCCCGGATTCGGTCACCACCTTATTATGGAGTTGAGACTGGAGGTGACTGCGCGTCTCTGCGGCCGCACCCGTCGGGCCTAACTGGATCCCTACGTCACCGTCGTAACCATCCCGACGGTTACCAGCCGATAGTCTCGCCGTTCGTTCACCTTACAGCGCTTCCCCTTCGTAATTCGCCGCGGCCGAGCCCCGCAACTAGTCTTTCTTGCGGGGGTTTACTCTCGCATGACCAACAAAATCACGCAGTCGCTCTTAGTCCTGACAGTGGGTGGCCTGATAGTTGTCGGATCCGCCGCTGCTCAAACCAACACTTCCGGCGCCGGCGCGGGACAAGTCGATCCCGGCCATCCGCGCGTCAACCAGGTCAACCGGCGCGAAACCAATCAGCAGAACCGGATTGCCAACGGCGTAAAGAACGGGCAACTGACACCGGGACAGACCGCCCGTCTGGAACACGGTGAGCAGCGCCTGCAGAACAACGAGAAGAGGGACATGGCCGCGAACAATGGCCACCTCACCAAGCAAGATCAGCGCCACCTCAACCGTGAAGCCAACCACATGAGCAAGAGAATCTACAAGGACAAGCACTCCGCCAAGTAGATCTGCAGCATCTCGAGTTTCCCGACCCAAGTCGTAGAGACGTTGCTTGCAACGTCTCTGCGCCGCATGAGTTGGCCGTAGAGACTAGCAAGCTACGGCTCTACGAAATGGGCATTCTTGTAGTAAAGCCGCAGACTTTGCGGCTTTTTTCTTTTTCCGGACAATTGCGAACTCGGTGTTTACATCCGCGCCAGAGATGATAGTCTACGAAATCGTCTGATGGGCTGACAGCGACGGGAAAGCAGGGCCTCCCTTATAATGACCGGGGTCTCGACACCTTTTCACCCCCCTCGCAATCATGAGAACTAGCTCGCTTTTTTTCTATGGCGGTCGACTGTAGCAACACGAAACCCGGGATCGAGATCGCGAGCCTGACCGACGTGGGACGTCAGCGCGCCAACAACGAGGACTCCTATCTCTATTGGGAGCCCGATTCCGACGAAGACTTCCGCCGCAAGGGCCGCCTTGCTGTTATCGCCGACGGCATGGGCGGGTACGAAGGTGGTCAAGAAGCCAGTCGCCTGGCGGTGGAGACGGTGCGCCAGGTTTATGACGTGACCTCTGACAGCGACCCTCAGCAGGCCCTCGTAGCGGCCTTCTATGCCGCTCACGCAAATATTCAGCGATACGCGATGGAACACACCCAACTGCAGGGCATGGGAACAACATGCACCGCTCTCTCCATCGTGGGCCGCCAGCTTTTTTTTGCTCATGTGGGCGACAGTCGCCTCTACCTCGTCCGCGCTGACTCAGTCTCCCGCATCACGCGCGACCATTCCTACGTCGGCCGACTCGTCGAGAGCGGCATTGTGCGTTTGGAAGACGCTGAATCCCATCCGCAGCGCCACATTCTCACCGCCGCGCTCGGTTCGGGAAGGGAAGTGCTGCCCGACACACCCGAGCATCCGCTCGCTCTGCAGGAAGGCGATGCGTTGGTCCTGTGCACCGATGGACTATGGAGTCTGGTGGGAGAACAGGAACTGGCGCGCTCGGTGCGATCCGGAACTCCGGCGGAATCCTGCATTGCCCTCGTGAAAACTGCGTTGGAACGGGGTGGACCTGACAATATCACCGTGCTGGTTCTTCGTATCTCGGCCTAGTCCCCGCTCCATTCCTGGGCATTAAGCCGCCGGTTGCAGGAAGTTGCCCGAGGCGCGAAGAGCTTTTTCCACAGCTAAACTGCAAAGCGCTGCATATCCCGCCTTCCTCATGCAGGATGGCTCGCGACTAAGTTATTCCAGATCAAAGGCTTAGATGGGAGGGCGATGACTCGCTGATGGAATGCCATTTGCATAGTCGTTTATGATAATAAAGTCTATTACGTATATAGAGTTTATGGAATAATGCCCTCATGAAGATCTCCCAGAAGGGTCTCTACGCCCTGCAGGCCATGATGATGCTCACCCGCAATCATCACCAGGGCGCCATCAAGATTCGCGACATCGCGTTCGAAGAGGGGCTTCGCGAAAAATTCCTGGAACTGATCCTGCTCGAACTTAAGAATGCCCGCATGATCGGAGGGCAGGAGTGATTAGACAATCGCTTGTCGGATTCTTGTGGTTCGCGGCCGCGGTATCGGGATGGGCTCAGGGTACCATCCGCGTCGGCGCATTCCCCAACATCACGCACGCGCAGGCGATGGTCGGCAAAGCCAACGGCTGGTTCGAGAAGGCGATGGGCCCGCAGGTCAAAGTGCAATGGACCAGTTTCAACGCCGGCCCCGCCGCGATCGAAGCTCTGTTTGCCGGTGCGATTGACATGACTTATGTTGGGCCCAACCCGGCGATCAACGGCTACGTCCGCTCGAACGGGGAGGCGCTTCGCGTAGTCGCCGGCGCGGCCAGCGGCGGCGCGTCCCTGATCGTTCGCAATGATTCCGGCATCAACCAGCCTGAGGATTTCCATGGCAAGCGGGTAGCTTCTCCGCAGTTCGGCAACACCCAGGACGTCGCCCTGCGCAACTGGCTCAAGAACCACGGCATGAAATCAAACGACAAGGGCGGCGATGTCCAGATCATCCCCATGGCGAACCCTGACCAGTTGACGCTCTTCCTCAAGAAAGATCTCGACGCGGCCTGGGCCCCCGAACCCTGGGCCACGCGCCTGATTCACGAGGGGAACGGCCGTCTGTTTGTGGATGAGCGCACTCTCTGGCCTGACGGTCAATTCGTGATTGGATTGCTCGTCGTCAACACGAAGTTCCTGAAAGCGCATCCTGATCTAGTGAAGACCTGGATCAGCGCCAACATCGATTTGACCGACTGGGTCAACGCCCATCCAGTTGAAGCCAAGAAACTTCTGAACCAGCAAATTCAAGCTGAAACCAGCAAGGCTCTTCCCGCAATCGTTCTCGACGAAGCCTTCTCCCGCATGCAGGTCACCTGCGACCCGTTGCGCGGCGCGCTCCTTACCGCCGCCAAGCAGGCCTTCGACGGCGGTTTTCTGGGTCGTCAGATGCCCGATCTCTCCGGCCTCTTCGACCTGACGCTCCTCAACCAGGTTCTCGCCGAAAAGGGAAGAAAGGCGATTCAATGAGCGCCGGCATGCACAACGTTTCGACGCCGCTGCCCGAACTGGTTCGCCCGGCGCGATCCGGCAGCCCTCACAACAAGATCGCTCCGATCTCGGTCGGGCATCCGGTCTCGGCCATCCCCAAGGTTGGCCTCAGCGAAATCTGCCTGAGTTACCGGACCCAGAGCGGCGAACGTCTGCTTGCACTCGATCACATCAACCTCGAAGTCAATACCGGCGAGTTCCTCTGCGTGGTCGGGCCTTCCGGTTGCGGCAAATCTACACTGCTTCATCTGATCGCCGGTCTGCATCCGCAAACTTCAGGTCAAGTGTTCCTCGATGGCAAGCCAGTGCAGGGTCCGGGCCCGGACCGCATCATGATCTTCCAGGAGCACGGTCTGTTTCCGTGGCTGACGGTCGCGCAGAACGTCGAATTCGGCATGAAGATGAAAGGCATCGGCAAGGCCGAAAGGGAAGAGAAGACGCGCTCCTATCTCCGCCTCGTGCACCTGGCGAAATTTGAGAACAGTTACATTCACCAGCTTTCCGGCGGCATGCGCCAGCGGGTGGCCATCGCCCGGGCACTGGCCACTGAGCCGGATGTCCTGCTCATGGACGAACCCTTCGCCGCTCTCGACGCCCAGACCCGCGACCTGCTGCACGACGAACTCGAGCGCATCTGGAGCGAGACCGGCCGCACTATCATCTTCGTGACCCATAACGTTCGTGAGGCCGTCCGACTCGGCGATCGCGTCGTTCTCCTCACTTTCCGCCCGGGCCGGGTCAAAAGCGAGTTCCAGGTGGAGTTGCCTCGCCCGCGCCACTTGGAGGACCCCGACGTCGCCGGCACGGCGCGCCAGATTCTGGACGAACTGCGCGAAGAGATTAACCGTTCTCTCGAAGCCGAATACGCCGACGGCGTTAAGCCACGGATCGAACCGTGAGAAGAACTATGAAACGCACAATTCACTACATCATTTTCTACGGCGCGCTTCTGGGCCTGTGGACGCTTCTCGCCAAGCTTAAGATCTGGCCTCCGTATTTGTTTCCCACGCCGTGGGGCGTGGCTGAGGCCTTGTATGGTGGGTTCCAGGATCATAGCTATTGGATCGCAATCCGCGTCAGCATGCAGCGCGTTCTGATCGGCTACGGCATCTCGGTCGTGCTCGGCATGGTCCTCGGCCTGGGTGTCGCCAGCAATAAGTTTCTCGAAGAGACCATGGGAGGCCTGCTGGTCAGTCTGCAGAGCCTGCCCAGCATCTGCTGGTGGCCTCTCGCCCTGCTCTGGTTTGGCCTCAATCAGAACGCCATTCTTTTCGTGGTCATCATGGGTTCGCTGTTATCCGTAACCCTTGCCATGGAAGATGGGCGCAAGCAGATGCCAAGAATATTCGGCATGGCCGGACGCAACCTTGGCGCGAAAGGCTTCAAGCTGTTTTGGTACGTGCTGTTGCCGGCCAGTCTGCCCTTCATCGTTTCCGGCCTGAAACAAGGCTGGGCGTTTGCTTGGCGCTCGCTGATTACCGCCGAGATGCTCTACCTAAGTCTCGGCCTGGGCCAGGTCCTGATGATGGGTCGCGACTTGAACGACATGAGCGCCGTCATTGCTGTCATGATGTTGATTATCGCCATCGGTTACATCGTGGACGGCGTGGTATTCAAGGGCATGGAGCGTCACCTGCAGAATAAGTGGGGGTTGACGCCTGCCACGTAGGCTGTCAGGAACGGATTTTCCCTGCTTGTAAATTAGCCGGCCGTTAATGTTACAAGTTAGTTTTTGCTTGAATCTCTACTAATATAATGGTAATTATTGTAAAAGTAGTATTTGATGCGGTTTGGTCGCGCGACCCACGGCTGGAAAGCAGAGTCGGCTCCTAGGCTGCTGTGGCGAATGACCTCCGCGATCTCCCCCTTGAACGGCAGTGGAAACAAAATCAAAAGTGAGGATTGTAACTCCATGAAAGCGATCCAGGTTCTGTTCTTCACAGCTCTTATAGTGGCGACAATCGCCAGCGCTCGGGCGCAAACCGAAACCGCGTCATCCCAGCCGTTGCCCAAGACAGAGTCGGTTCCGCCGGCGCAAGCCGTTCTGTCGGACGGCAGCTCGTCCGCCGCTGTTGAACCGGCTGCTACCACGCCCAAGCGCAACGCCCCAGTCTCTGTGCGCCGGGATGGCCTATGGTTCTCCACGTCTGACGGTGCCACGCAACTGCACGTCCACGGTTACGCCCAGTTAGACGATCGGATGTTTTCTGCCAACACTCACGGACAGGAATTAGACACTTTCATGTTCCGCCGTATCCGCCCACTGTTTGAAGGCACTCTCTTCAATACCGTGGATTTTCGCTTCATGCCCGATTTCGGCCAGAACAATCCTCAAATCCAGGAAGCCTTCCTCGAACTGAAAACCCTCAAGTTCGCCAAGTTGCGCGTCGGGAAATTCAAGGAACCGATCGGACTGGAAGTCCTCCGTTCCGACCGCGACCTGACCTTTGCCGAGCGCTCGCTGGCTTCGGACTTGGTTCCTCTGCGTTATATCGGGGCGCAACTGTCTGGTTCTGTGCTGTCAGACTCGATCACGTACGCCGGCGGTTACTTCGATGGATCGAGCGATGGCTCGAATGGCGTCTTTACGCAATGGGCTCATTCCAATGAAGCTGCCGTCCGCTTGTTTTTCCATCCGTTTGCGACCACGGGCGTGAGCGCGATCCGCCAGTTCGGCATGGGCGTGGCCGGTTCTGCCGGAGATCAACACGGCACCATCGCCGGGTTGAAAACCGTCGGCCAGACAACTTTTTTCAAGTACTCTTCTACCGCGCTGGCCAACGGTCAGCACAACCGCCTCTCGCCGCAAGCCTACTACTATGCGGGCCCCTTCGGTCTTATGGGTGAATATGTGGTCTCGTCGCAGCAAGTATTGAACAAGGGCGTTACCGCCAGAGTGAAAAACGAAGCCTGGCAAATTGCCGGATCGGTCATGCTCACCGGAGAAAAGAATGCCTACAGCGGAGTGCGTCCGCGCAACGCCAGCGAGCACGTCACCGGATTTCGCCGCTTGGGAGCCGTGGAACTTGCCGTAAGATACAGTCAACTGCGGATCGACGGCGACGCCTTTCCCCTTTTCGCGAACCCGAAAAGTGCTGCGCAGTTCGCGAAAGAGCAGGGCATCGGCCTGAATTGGTATCTGAACCGCTATATCAAACTCGAAACCGACTACGAGCACACCGGATTCCGAATGGCTTCCGCGACCGTGACCCCTCTGCACAGTGAAAACGTGCTGGTGAGCCGCATCCAACTGGCTTTCTAGTAAGCCGGTAGCAACGCGGGAGCAGCAGTCATGACTAACTGCCGCTCCCGAGTCGCCGGCATCTGGCCCTCTGAGCGATGCGAGCTTCGGAATCGCCGACCGTTCAGTTTTTGGCTTCTGCCATTTCGGGCCGTCGGTGTTAATCTATTCGCCACCGATATCTCAGCTCCGTGGCACGCAGTCCCTCCGAAGACCCATGAACTCAAGACGCGATTTCCTGAAACAGATCTCCGGTGCCGCGCTGGCGGTCGGCGTTGTCCATCCGTGGTCGCTGGCGTCCCAGAGCGCCGGCATCGACATCCCCGGCGAGGACGGCTTGATCGTCCGCTCCTTCCGCTTCGTTGATCTGGAAACGCCGGTCGAGTATCTCAACACTTGGCTCACACCGGCGTCTCACTTCTTCGTCCGCAATCACATGCACGAACCGAGCGAGCTCAATGCAGAAAATTGGCGGCTTACGGTCGGCGGTGAAGTTGAAAAGCCATTCACTTTAACTTTGACAGAACTCTCCAAGCTCGAATCGCATTCCGTGGTCGACACACTTGAATGCGCGGGCAACGGACGCAGCCTGCACCGTCCGCAGGTTCCCGGCATTCAGTGGGGCAAAGGCGCGGTGAGCACGGCGCGATTCTCCGGCCCTCGCCTGCGTGATGTACTGCAGCGCGTCGGAGTGAAATCCACCGGTAAGCACGTCATGTTTCGTGGCCTCGACGAAGTGCCGGGCAAAGTCCCGCCCTTCATTCGCAGCATTCCGATCGCGAAAGCCCTGGACTCCGACACTCTCATTGCCACGCACATGAATGGCGCGCCGCTGACCAAGCACCACGGCTTCCCGAGCGCGCGCCCTGGTCCCCGGCTGGATTGGCGCCGCGTCGTGCAAGTGGCTCACTGAGGTCAAAGTGCTCGAATCAGAATTCGTCGGCAACTTCATGAGCCCGGGTTACCGCTTTCCCAACCAGCCTGTGAAGCCGGGTGATGCCGTGAAGCCCGAAGATACCCACCCGGTCACGGCCTTGAACGTGAAATCGGTGATCTCCGGCCCGCTCGACGGTTCCACCCTGAAGGTGGGCAAACTTGCCGTCCACGGTGCTGCCTGGGCCGGCGAAGCCGACATCATCAAGGTCGAGATCTCCACCGACGGCGGCACGAGTTGGAATCCCGCCACTCTCGGCCGCGACCAGGCGCACTATGCCTGGCGTCTGTGGAGTTACGACTGGAGACCCAAGGCCGGAGACTACACCATCCTGTCGCGCGCGACCGACAACCAAGGACACACGCAGCCCGCGGCTCCAGTCTGGAATCCGAGCGGCTATCTCTATAACGCTGTTGACCAGGTGAAGATCCATGTTTCGTAAGAATCATACGAAGTTGGCCGCGATTACGTTGGCTTCGATGTTTCCATTTGCTGTGATCGCTCAAAAGGCGGCGCCGTCCAAGGTCACAGAGGATCTTCCTTCTGGCCCGATGCAGGCCAAGGCCACTACGTCCTGCCTGGAATGCCACGAGGCCCGCATCATCCTCCAGCAGCGCCTCAGCAAGGCTACCTGGACCAAGGAAGTGGACAAGATGATCAAGTGGGGAGCGGTCGTCGATGCCAGCGATCACGATGCCCTGATCGATTACCTGAGCACGAACTTCAGCCCAGACCAACCGCCCTACGAAGCCCAGCGGAGTGCTTCGGAGAAGAGTGCCGCAAGGAAGAAATAGCTGCAAATGCAAAGCGCTACCGACCCAGTGTCCTACAAGCAAGCAGACACTACGGTAGCGCCGCTACTTCCTAAACCCCCGAATCTGAGAAAGTATAGAAACCTGAATCCACTCCTCATAGTGCAATACTAGGTACTGGCTCGTTTATACCCGAGGGATGGCTAGGACTTCTCCTCGGTGCTCCCTGTGTCCTGTATGGTTGAGCTCTTTTCCGCACGAAGCAGGGGAAATAAGATTACATCCCGGATCGTATGTGAGTCGGTCAAGAGCATACACAACCGGTCGATTCCTACGCCCACGCCCCCGGCCGGAGGCATCCCGTAGGACAGGGCGCGAATGTAGTCTTCATCCATCTGGTGCGCTTCTTCGTCGCCGCGCTCGCGTTCCTTCAACTGTGCTTCGAACCTTCGCCGTTGATCCTCGGGGTCGTTGAGTTCGCTGAAGCCGTTGGAAATCTCCATCTGCCCGGCGAAAATCTCGAAGCGCTCGGTCCACTCGGGCTCATCCGGCTTCTGCTTCGAGAGGGGAGAGACCGCCGTCGGAAATTCATAGATGATGGTCGGCTGCGTAAGATGCTCTTCGGCGGCCGCCTCGAACAGCGCTGCAATCGTTTTGCCTACCGGAGCGCTCGGCTCATACGCCATATGCGCGTGTGCCGCGTTGAACCGCTCCACCAGTTTCCGCACGGCATCGCTGCTCGAGAAATCCCCCATCTCCGCCTTCGCGCCCGCCGCTTCCGGCCAGTGGTGAATGATGGCCTCGCGCATGGTCATGCGCTGCCAGTTGGCCCAATCGATTTCCTGATCACCCCACTTTGATTTAGTTCCGCCATTGACGGCCTTCGCAGCTTCGGTGATGACCTCCTGCGTAACATTCATGATGCCCTGGTAGTCGGTGTAGGCCTGATATGCCTCCAGCATGGTGAACTCAGGATTCCACCGCCATCCCAGCCCTTCATTCCGGAAGTTGCGGTTGATCTCATACACGCGGTCCAGTCCGCCCACCACCAGCCGCTTCAAATAGAGCTCGGGTGCGATCCGAAGATAGAGATCCATGTCGAGTGTGTTGTGATGCGTTACGAATGGCCGCGCCACTGCCCCGCCGGCGATGGGCTGCATCATCGGCGTCTCGACCTCGATGAAGCCATGCGATTCCATGGTGCGTCGCATCGACTGCACCATCTTCGTCCGCTTCAGGAAAACTTCGCGCACCTCCGGATTCATCACCAGATCGACGTATCGCTGGCGGTAGCGCAACTCGACGTCGGTCAGCCCGTGCCACTTCTCCGGCAACGGCAACAGATCTTTGCTGAGAAAGGTGATTTCCTCCACGTGAACGGTCAGTTCGCCGGTGCGGGTGCGAAACAAGTATCCGCTGACGCCGATGTGATCGCCCAAATCGAGCAGCCGGTATAACTCGAAGCCTTTCTCGCCAACCGCGTCTTTCTTCACGTAAATCTGCAATCTCTTCCCGTCCTGCTGCAGGTGGGCGAATCCGGCCTTGCCCATCAGACGGATCGCCATGATGCGCCCGGCGACGCGGACGTTGACACGACCGGCTTCCAGTTCCTCGCCGGTTTTGGCGGTGAACGCCGCCAGAATCTGCTCCACTGTGTGGGTGAATTCGTACTTGGTGCGGTAGGTCGGCTGGCCAAGGGCCTCAATCTGCTTCAGCTTTTCGCGCCGCAGGTTATAGATCTGGTCGTCCAGTGCCAAAGGGATCCTTTTTGTTCTTCGAGATGGAAGGGAGATTATAAACAACGCCTTGGCGCATCTTCAGAGCCGACCCCTGCCTTCCACCTCGGCGTCCTGCGAGGCGACATTTATCTAATCTGCCGATTCGTGATGCGAGTGCGAGAATCCGACTAATTTTCCCACACGCCCGCGCCCCCTTGTTTTTCTCGCCGTTCTGCCTCATGGATCATCCGTTCTCCGCGGAGATCCGCCTTCAGAGAGAGCTCGGTTATATCCGAACTGTTCTCGACTCGGAACAAAGCTTCCGAAATGCGGCGCACCGCCTCTTGAATGAAGCGGTCCTGCTGGGCGGGATCGGTAATGTTCGAAGCCATCATCACCTGGGTAAGGGCGTTGCGGACGTGATGGTTTAGAAAGGAGAGTTCCAGGGTCCGACGGATGGATCTTTTGCGAGCCTGTTCAAGCGCAATCGTTGCCAGGAAAATGACGACCAGCGTGTCCACCAGGGGTCCGGCCCCAGCGCTGATGTACCATGGGACGTTCCGATGGTAAAAAACAGCGCTCGCGGCCATTCCCAGGACCACGGCCATCGAGCCCAGGACCAACGCAGTGGTCAGAGATTGCAGGAAGGACCCAGACATGTTCCTCGAGAGGCCCTTAGAGCGCTTGTAAGAGCGAGCTTTCTCGGGCTCATAGGTTTTCATAACAGCACCCCGCATTCGCCGATTCGGAGCCTAATGCCGGTATCCGCATCGCCGCAGTTCTCGCCCTGGGGGCGAGATGGCCTGGGTGCTCGCTTACTTGGCTCGCCATTGAAGTGGGCAGACTCCTCATCTGGAGCAGCCGCTTCGAGGAGGCTGAATCTTGAGACTCTTCCCCTAGAAGGTCACAGTGACCGATGATGGCCGACAGCCCGTTGATTAGATGATCGACCGACCTGCAATCGGGCTGACACTCTTTCCCGGTTGGCTCTTCCATATTGCTAAAACCCTCTTCGCACAATGATGGAAAAGTGTCGCCCGGTTCACGCTGGGGAGGATGTGATTTAGATCACAATTGATCGAGTTTTTTGCGGATGCCTGATTTTCGGTACGTTTCAGTCAGCCCGTGGGCTTTCCCCTAGTGGGGTGGACCGATATTTCGTTTGATGCTTGCCTTCTGTAATGTACCATGGTACATTGGTACACATGGCCGACGATCCCAAACTCGAAATTGAGCGCGTGCAGACCGGCGTGCGAATCGAAAAAAGAATCCTCAAAGTTCTCAAGGCCTTCGCTGAATACCACGACATGACTCTCGGCGACGTGCTCGAGGGCATTGTGCTGCACGCCTTCGACGGCAAAACCCCATTCAGTCCGGCCTCGCTGGAACGCATTGGCGAGTTGAAGAAGTTTTACGAGCTGGACCTGGACTCCAGCGCCAGCCACCGACTGAAGGAAATCAAGGCGAAATCTCCGCGCAAGCGAAGCGCCGACAAATAGGACACCGGCATGAATTCCGCCCATACAAAAACCGCTCTGACTGTCCTGCAATGGGCTCTCGGCGTCGTGATTCTGATTGAGGCCGTGCTGTTCGTTTTGCCTAGTGCGGCCCACGACTTCGCCCGGACCCACATGCCCGGCTTCATCCGGATGGTGCTGGGATTTGGCGAAATCATCGGTTGCGTTCTTCTTCTGGTTCCACGAACCGCCGTCCGAGGAGCATGGCTGCTCGTGGCTGTGTTCGTGTTCGCCATCCTGATTCACCTGCTGCACGGAATGCATGGGATCGGCAACCTGGTCATCTACGCGGCTGCTGCCTTTGCCATCGCGATTGGGAAGGGAAGCTAGAAAACAAGATGTGGGGACAGCCGCCTCGGCTGTCGGGCCGGGCACAGCCCGGCAGCGCTGACCGCCAAGAAGAGGCATCTACCATGACCAACACTGATCTAATCCACTGCTTTGAAACCGACACCCTGCCAGAAGGTTCCTTTCACCACGCCGATCATGTCCGGCTGGCTTTCGCCTATCTGTCGGAATACCCGGTTCTGCAAGCTCTCGAAAAGTTCTCCCGTGCGCTGAAGCGCTACGCCACCGCTCGTGGCAAGTCACAGCTCTACAATGAGACCATCACGCACGCCTATTTTTTCCTGATCCGTGAGCGCATGGCTCGCGCTACGGCAGAAGATTGGGATGAGTTCGCCCGTCGCAATCCCGACTTGTTCACGTGGAAAAACGGAATCCTCAGTCGCTACTACCACGAAGACACGCTGCAGTCTAATCTCGCCCGCTCCGTGTTTCTTTTCCCGGATAAATGCATCTGAGCTCTCAAGAGAAACCCGGCAAGAGCTGCCCCCAGGGGCTTTAGTGTGTGCGTGACAACTCGATTCTGAACATCCGAGTGGAGCAAATCGGGCAACTCACAGCCGCGAAGCGTAAGAACAAAGTCCACGGCGTGAGAGGCTGTTACGAAACTCACTGTCGAATGCGCACGGTGGAACGAAACAAGTTCCAGCCGCGTAGCGGCGGGATGGGAAAGCACGGCACGGCAGTGCCGGGAAGGCGGAAGTGGAACAACCCTAGTCCGCTTTAGCGGACGGCACGAGTTTCGTAACAGCCTGGTGAGCCGTGGGTGCATGTGGGAAATGGGCCAGCCCCAGCGGGGCGAAAGAGTAGCTCTCACGCACCCTCTAAAGCCCGCATCGTCTCTGGCCTTTGGCGGCCCGAATTAAGCTGGGCCCTTCCCAAACAAATCCTGGAAGCTAGTCTCACAGTAGCGGTGGGAGGTGGGTCGCTCTGAATCCGCCTTGCGCTGACCAACTCTCACGGCGTTAGAATAGTCGGGTCAGTTTCCAACCACTGCAACCCAGGAAGTGGCCCATGATCCATTTCAAAGTAAACGGCAACGCCCAGACTTTCGACGGCGATCCCGAGATGCCGCTGCTCTGGTACTTGCGCGACCTCCTCGGACTCACCGGTACGAAATTCGGCTGCGGCATGGCCCTGTGCGGCGCCTGCACCGTGCTGCAAAACGGAAAAGCCATCCGCTCCTGCACCAAGCAGATGGGTACCGTCGCCGGTCTTGAGATCACGACCATCGAAGCGATCTCTGCCCATGGTCCGCATGCCGTGCAGAAAGCCTGGGCCGACGTCAACGTGCCGCAATGCGGATACTGCCAGCCCGGCCAGATCATGCAGGCCGTGTCGCTGCTTTCTTCAACGCCCAAGCCTTCCGACGACGATATCGACTCCGCGATGGCGGGCAACATCTGCCGCTGCGGGACTTACCAGCGCATCCGCGCCGCCATCAAAGAAGCAGCAAAGGAGAGAGCATGATCTCCATAGAAAAGATCACCATCGAAAATGTGAGCCGCCGAAATTTCCTGCAAGGCCTATTCTCGGCGGGCGCGTTTGTGCTGTCCGTCGGGAAAGCCCCACTTCTCGCAAGAGCGGCGAGAAATGGGGCACCCGTCGGCGCGACACCAACCGGAGCCAGTCCATCCATCGACACGACTGCGTTTCACCCCGGCGTGTTTGTCGGCATTGAGACGGATGGCACGGTGTACATCGTGGCCCACCGCACCGAGATGGGAAACGGCGTGCGTACCAGCTTGCCGCGCATTCTTGCCGACGAACTCGACGCCGACTGGAACCGCGTCAAAGTCATTCAGGGCGATGGCGACGAACGTTATGGTTCGCAAGACACCGACGGTTCTCACTCGGTCCGCGAATTCTTCGACACGCTGCGCGAAGCCGGTGCTACCGCCCGCCTGATGCTGGTGCGCGCCGCCGCCCAGCAGTGGGGAATTCCGGAATCCCAGTGCGTGGCCGATCCCGTTCACGTTGTCTCCGACAAGAGTTCTGCTCGCAAACTCGGCTACGGAGAACTGGCCGCACTCGCTGCGAAACTTCCCGTGCCTAAGAAGGAAGAGTTGAAGCTGAAATCTCCACAGGAGTGGCGCTACATTGGCAAGCCCGCGCCCGGCGCCGATGTTTCCGACATCTGCTCTGGCAAGCCGCTGTTTGGTATGGATGTTCGCGTCGACGGCATGCTCTATGCCGCCATCGCTCATCCGCCAGTTCTCGGAGGCAAGGTCAAGTCTCTCGACGATTCCGCCACGTTGAGAGTAACTGGCGTGAAGAAAACGATCCCGATCGATCCCTTCACTACGCCGCATGCCTTTCAGCCTCTCGGCGGCGTGGCCGTCATCGCCGATAACACCTGGGCCGCTTTCAAGGGTCGCAACCAGCTCAAGATCGAATGGGACAACGGCAGCCACGCCGTGTATACCTCCAGTGAGTACAAGAAACAACTGCAGGAAACCGCCCGCCAACCCGGCAAGGTCATTCACACCGTCGGCGATCCGGACGCCGAATTCGCCAAAGGTGGCAAGATCGTCGAAGCTGAGTATTTCGCCCCGCACCTTGCGCACGCCTCCATGGAACCACCGGTCGCCGTTGCGGACGTTCAAGGTGACACAGTCACCGTCTGGTCGCCAACGCAAAATCCCGTAGGAGTCCAGGAGGAAGTCGCAAAAGCTCTCGGCCTCAAGAAAGAAAATGTCACTTGCCACGTGACGTTCCTCGGGGGCGGCTTCGGTCGCAAGTCCAAGCCCGACTACGCCGTCGAAGCGGCCGTGCTCTCCAAAAAGACTGGCAAGCCGGTCAAAGTTATCTGGAGCCGCGAAGACGACATCAAGTTCGACTACTTCCACTCCGTCGCCGCGCTGTATCTGAAGGCCGCGCTCGACGAAACGGGCAAACCGAAAGCGTGGCTGCAACGTTCCGTCTTCCCGCCCATCGGATCGACCTTCGACAAGGATGCGGTCTACAGTGGCGCGGGTGAAATGTCCCAGGGTTGGAATGTGAGTCCCTTCGACATCCCCAACTTCCGCTCCGAAAATGGTCAGGCGACGGCGCACATTCGCATCGGCTGGCTGCGCTCGGTCGCGAATATTTATCACGCCTTCGCGGTGCAGTCGTTCGCTAACGAACTCGCCTACGCTGCCAACCGCGATCCTTGCGACTACTTGCTTACGCTGATTGGATCTGGTCACATGGTCGATGCCGGTGCTCAGGGCCCTCCGGGCACGGCCGAAAAATATCCCTACGATACGGCACGCCTGCGCCGCGTCGCCGAGTTGGTTGCCGAGAAGGCGAACTGGGGGAAAAGGACTTTCGGGAAGGGAAGCGGCATGGGCATCGCCGTGCATCGCAGTTTCCTGACTTACGTCGCGACGGTGGTCGAGGTCGAAGTCGACAACGCGGGTGCCATTCGCATTCCCCACGTCTACACGGCCGTCGATACCGGAATCGTTGCCAACCCTGAGATGGTGCGCCAGCAGTTCGAAGGCGCCGCCGTCTTCGGCACCAGCATTGCCCGGACCGGCGAGATCACCGCGACCAACGGTTCGATCGACCAGTCGAATTTCTTCGATTATCCGGTGGCCCGGATGAACGACGCGCCGTACCAGGTCGACGTCCACATCGTAGAAAGCACCGCTCCGCCCGCTGGCGTGGGAGAGCCCGGCGTTCCGCCATTTGTTCCAGCGCTCTGCAATGCAGTCTTCGCCGCAACCGGAAAGCGGGTTAGGGAACTGCCGCTGGCGAGGAATGGATTCTCGTAGGTTCCAGTGTTGCTGTGCCAAGGAAACATGAATGTCTCCGACTCAGCCGAAAAAAGCTTAGCCGACAAGTGCACCAAGAAACACCCGCAAAGATTGCGAAGAAAATCGGGGAAGGGGTTTCTTTCTTCGATCGCCGCCTGCTAACGAAACCGGGGAGGGCTTCGTCCAACCGTCCAGCACCTGACGCTGAGAAACAAAACAACGCTCCATGAGGAGGCCCAATGAGATTCCCAGTCGCCGCGGCTTCTGTACTAGTGGTGCTCTCAATTCTGGCCGCGAACTGCGTTGCGTCTCCTGCCAAACCCGCTGCGGAATATGCAAAACATTTTGACAGTCTGAGCGGACTCTCGATCGCGGTTGCACAAGCCATGCCGGCGGATCAGTACTCGTTCCGCCCCCCTCCCGAATCGATGACGTTCGGCGAATTGATGCTGCACATTGCCGGCACCAACTATTCTTTCTGCGCCGGATTGAAGGACTCTGCTCCACCTGACACGACGTCACCCGCCGCGACCGACAAAGAGGCCGTGGTCAAGCTGCTGACGGGCTCGTTTGAATACTGTTCCTCGGTGATCCCGAACCTGACTGACCAGCAACTGAGCCAATCGCACGACTCGCCCGATGGGCGGCTGCCCGGACGGGAAATCCTGCTCGCCATGTACGTGCACGTCGCCCATCATCGCGGCCAGGCCGAAATCTACCTCCGCGACAAAGGCCTCAGACCGCCGTCCTACAGGATCTGAGCGAACCGCGCAACTGGCTTGAACCGGGCGGCCATCAGCGCTACTATGACCTGCTCCGCCAAATTAGGAGCCAAGGCAGCCCATGCCGCAAAACTACGTTCCCATCTTCATCTTCATCGCCATCGTCGGCACTTTGCTGCCGATTACCTTGCTCCTGGCCAAACTGGTGCGTCCGGAGAACCCCAGCAAGACCAAGCTTATGCCCTACGAGTGCGGCATCGACCCCATCGACAACGCCCGCGGACGCTACACTGTTCGCTATTACATCATCGCGATCCTGTTCGTCGTCTTCGACGTAGAAACCATTTTCCTCTTTCCGTGGGCCGTGAAGTTCAAAGCATTCGGCCTGTTCGGGCTGATTGAGATGCTGATATTTCTTGTGATCCTCATCGTCGGCTACATCTGGGTATGGAAAAAAGGCGCGCTGGAATGGGTCTAGAGATATCCACAATTCATGTGGGGACAGCCGCTCCCGGCTGTCCAGCGGAGCCAAAGCTCCGCAGTTCTCGGGACTAAACGCATGACCACAGCTCCCATCAACCCCATGGACTCTTCCCCCGCCGAAACCTTCCCGGCCAGCCGCTGGACGCAGGGCAATTTTTTCTTCCCGACGAAGCTCGTCATCAGCCCGCAACGCGTCAGCCGCGTCAAGTCGCGCTTGTTCGGCAGTAATGAAGAGAGCATCGCCATGTCGAAGATCGCGTCCGTCCATATCTCCACCGGGGTCTTCTGGTCCGAGATCGTGATTGAATCCACTGGCGGCACGGACCCCATCACCAGCCACGGCCACCGCAAGGCCGACGCCCAGCGCATCCGCGACCTGATCGAGACCTACCAGGCTCAGTCGTCCCGGTAGCTCGGTACGCAAACCTTGACCGGAGTTACATTCGCAAACTCGGTGCCGGACGCCCGTTCCCGCGCGCATTTACAGAACATTCATCTTTCGTTAACAAAGACGTAGCAATCTCGGTGTCTACTGAACCCCTATCTGTCAATCTCTCCCTAAAGGGGTTCTCCTGTGAGTAGAAGAAATCTGGTGGTTGCGTTGTCGCTTGTCTTGATCGGCTCCATGCTCGCGGTGGCGGCGGACGGTCCAGAAAAGAAGGCGCGCCACGTCTTGTTAATTAGCGTGGACGGCCTGCACGCGCTCGATGTTGCGCGCTATGTTGAGACCCATCCGAAGTCCGCACTGGCGGAGCTTTCGCACACCGGCGTTACCTACACCAACGCCCGCACGCCTAGAAATTCCGATTCTTTCCCCGGCCTGCTCGCCCTCGTGACCGGCGGCTCGCCCGTCACCAGCGGATTATTCTACGACGTCAGCTACGATCGCTCGATCTTCGATCCCACCAATACGACCTGCACGCCGCCCGCCGGAAACATGATGGTTTTCGACGAAAGCATCGACGTCTATAACTCGCAGAACGTCTCGCAGAACCGGATCGATCCCACCAAGCTGCCCAATCACATCGACGCTCATGGCAATTGCTCGCGCTTGTGGCCGCACGCCGCGCTTCGCACCAACACCATCTTCGAGGTCGTTAAGGATAATGGCGGACACACTGCGTGGGCTGACAAGCATCCTGCTTATGACCTGGTGAATGGTCCTTCCGGCCACGGCGTCGACGATCTTTATACGCCCGAGATCACCAACGTAAATGGTCTCGACAACACCCACAGCGTCGTCTGCACGGTGATGAACGACGGACTGAAGGTTAGTGGGATCATCAATGAAATTCATGGTCTGACTCACGATGGCAAGCCGGCAGAAGGTGTGCCAGACGTATTCGGCATGAACTTTCAGGGCGTGAGCGTCGGGCAAAAATTATCTGCGGACAATTTCGATGCCAGCTGCCTCGCCGACACCGGAAGCTTGGTCGGTACGCCCGGCGGCTACCTCGATGGCGCCGGCACTCCCACCGCCGTTCTCGCCTATGCCCTCGACAAGACCGATTCCGCACTGGCGAGCATGATTCAGGCCTTGAAGGACGAGCACATCTACGAATCGACTCTTTTCATTCTGACCGCCAAGCATGGCCAGTCCCCCATCAACCCGGTCAAGGTGAACAAGGTCGGCCACTTCGCCGACTTGGTTGGCGGCCTGCCCGATGGCGGCACCAACGCTGCCGCCAAAGCGATCGTGAGTGCCAACGCCTGCGCTACCGGAGCTTGCGGCTTCGTCAACGATGACGACATCGCCCTGATTTGGCTTGCCGACCAGAGCCTTGACAAGCAAGCGGTGGACTACCTCAACACGAACGCCAACGCGTTGGCTATTGAAGAAGTGATGGGCGGTATCGATCTGAAGCTGAAATTCGGCGATCCGTTGAAGGACAGCCGTACGCCCGACATCCTTGTTCAACCCGTATACGGCACCATCTACACCCATTCGACCGCAAAGAATGCCGAGCACGGCGGCTTTAGCTTCGGCGACACCAACGTCGGCCTGATCGTGTCCAATCCACGCCTGCAACCTGGTGTGGTCAAGAGCCCTGTGGAAACCTCGCAGGTTGCTCCGACCATCCTGCAGGCTCTGGGACTTGATCCCAGCGATCTGAAGGCGGTTCGTGTGGAAAACACAACGGTACTACCGGGTCTGACCGGGAAATAGGCGATACCTGTTGCGCTGTCGTCATCACCAGACGGGCTGCTCAATGCAGCCCGTTTCTGTTTTGAACGTCGCATAATTGCGGGTGTGGCTGCTTTCGCGCACTTCGTTGATGTGAGACCGCCCGAACTGCGTTGACACCGCATCCTCAAGCTGATAAAAGTTAACGTTCTTCCCGAACGCACACTGCGCCGGAGGTTTGTGCCTTCGCGAGCTATGCCGGACGAAACTAAATCCCCCTCGTCACCGCCGCCGGAAGGTGAACCGAAGCCGACGGCGGATCAGCCCGCTATCCCGGGCGGGGTGAAAGCTGCACCCTCCGGATCGGTTCAATCGGAAACAAAAACTTCTCCCGAGAAAACTGCGCCAGTTCCCGCAACGCCGGCAAAGCCCGCAGCCGTCGCGCCCGCTGCTCCTGCTGCCGCGAAGCCCGCCGCGCCTGCTGCCGCGAAGGCCGCCGTGCCAGTACCCACGCCCTGGGACTCGCCCCTGGTCGCGAAGCTCAAGCGCGAATATGGATCCGGCATCGAGCCTCTGACGCACCTCGGCCAGAACTACATGGTCGTGGACCGCTCACTGATTCCCGAAATTCTCCAGATTCTTCGCAATGAAGAAAAGTTCGACTACTGCGTGGACCTCACCGCAGTGCATTATCCCAAACGCGAGAAACAGTTTGACGTAGTTTGGGTACTTTACTCTTTCCCGCGCAACGAACGTATTCGCGTGAAAACGCAAATCGTCGACGGCGAGACCTTGCCCAGCTCTGTTCCCATCTGGGCGACGGCCAACTGGCTGGAGCGCGAGGTCTTCGATATGTTCGGCATCAAGTTCGACGGCCATCCCGACCTGAAGCGGATTCTGTTGCCCGACGGTTGGAAGGGGTATCCCTTGCGCAAGGATTACGGGATACTGCAGCAGGACAACGAGTGGGTGCAGATCAACCTTGGAATCGAGAGCGGCCAATAGCGAATGACCGATCCGAACTCACTCTCGCCGCTCGACCTCGACACGCCCGACAAGACGTTTCTCGATGCGAACGAACTCGTCATCAACATGGGGCCGCAGCATCCCGCGACCCATGGCGTGCTCCGCGTCATCCTGCGGCTCGACGGCGAAAAAGTTCTCGGCCTCGAGTGCGTTATCGGTTACCTGCACCGTGGGGTCGAAAAAATTGCCGAGAACCGCACCTATACGATGTTCAATCCTTACGTCGACCGTATGGATTACGTGGCTGCGGTTTCGAACGGCCTGGGATATTGCGAAGCCGTCGAGAAACTGCTTAGCGTGGAAGCCCCGCCCCGCGCGCAATACATCCGCGTCATCCTGACTGAGCTGAACCGCATCGCCAGCCACCAGCTCTGGCTGGGCACTCACGCGCTCGACATCGGCGCCATCACGCCGCTGTTCTACACCTTTCGCGACCGGGAAGAGATTCTCAAGATTTTCGAAAAATACTGCGGCGCCCGCCTCACCACCCACGCATTCCGCATCGGCGGCCTGCAGTACGAGACCTACGACGGTTTCGAAAAAGACGTTAGGAACTTTGTCTCTTTCGTCAAACCGAAGATCGACGAGTACGAGGAACTTCTCACCACCAACCGCATCTGGCTTGAGCGCACAAAAGGTGTCGGCGTAATTTCCGGCAAAGACTGCATCGCTCTCGGCGTGACGGGCCCTGTGCTTCGCGCCAGCGGCGTTAAGTGGGATATCCGCAAAGCGCTCCCTTACGCCAACTACAAGAATTTCGAGTTCGAAATTCCCACCGGGCTGAACGGCGACACGTACGACCGGTATCTTGTGCGCATGGTCGAGATGCGCCAGGCCCTTCGCATCATCGAGCAAGCCGTCGAAGGAATCCCCGAAGGCCCCATCATAGCGAAAGTCCCCAAGGTGATGAAGCCTCCGGTGGGTGAGGTCTACCACTCGATCGAAGCTCCCAAGGGCGAGCTCGGATATTTCATAGTCAGCGACGGCTCTACGCAGCCTTATCGTATCCGCGTGCGGCCGCCGTCGTTTGTAAATCTGCAAGCGCTCGATCTGATGTGCCGCGGCCAGCTCGTCGCCGACGTAATCGCCGTCATCGGCACGCTCGACATCGTTCTCGGCGAGGTAGACCGCTGATGCGCTGGCTCATCGACTACATCCTTGAATACCTGAAGAGCGATCTAACCCCGGGCGGCGCTGGCAATCTCTTCTGGATTACGGTGTACATCCTGCTCGTGTTCGTCGGCCTCTCTGTCGCCGTCATCTGCATGAATTGGCTCGAGCGCAAAATCCTTGCCCACATGCAAGTCCGCCTCGGCCCCATGCGCGTCGGCCCGCACGGGCTGCTCCAGCCCATCGCCGACGCCCTCAAGCTGCTTCTCAAAGAAGACATCATGCCGGCCGAGGCCGACGCGGTGGTCTTCTGGGTCGCTCCGTTCATCGTCGTGCTGGCGGCATTCACTGTTTTCGTCGTCGTCCCCTTCGGGCCCACCCATGCCATCACCGACATGAACATTGGGATTCTCTTCATGCTCGGCGTTTCGTCGCTGAGCGTGCTTGGCATCGTCACCGCGGGATGGGCCTCCAACTCGCACTATCCCTTGATCGGTGCCCTGCGCTCCAGCGCCCAGATGGTGTCGTACGAGGTCGCGATGGGACTCGCCGTCATCTCAGTGATCCTGATGACCAGCCTCAACGCCGAAGGTACGGGCACCCTCAGCATGATTGGGATCGTGCAAGCGCAGCAGGCGCAGCACACGTGGTTCGTTTTCAAATTCTTCCCGCTTGGCCTGATTGGATTCTTCATCTTCGCCGTCGCTATGGTCGCCGAGACCAACCGTGCTCCCTTCGACCTGCCCGAAGCCGAGTCCGAACTGACCGCCGGATTCCATACTGAGTACAGTGGCTTCCGCTGGTCCTTGTTCTTCCTGGCGGAATACTCGGCCATGATCGCGGTCTCGTCGATTGCGGTCACGCTGTGGCTCGGTGGATGGCTGCGCCCGTTTCCCAGCTTCCACGGTCCAGAAGTTGCCATACCGTACTTTTGGCCACCCGCCGACCCATCGGCTCCCAAAGGCGTGCTGGACTTGGTATTTGCGCTCTTCCCCGGAATCACCTTCCTGTTTCTGGGCGCGATGTGCTTCTACAACACCGCCCGCATGCCCAAGCATCCGCTCCTCAAGATTCAGACCATTGGCCTGGCGGGATTCGGCGCCGTGCTGGCTCTGATCGGCTTGATCCTGTTCGTTCCGCCGGTGCGCGACCGCGTCGGAGACATTTTCTGGTTCGCGGCCAAAGTAGCCGCGTTTATGTACCTCTATATCTGGTATCGTGGCACGTTCCCGCGTTACCGCTTTGACCAGCTCATGAAGGTGGGATGGAAGATCCTCCTGCCGACGGGTCTCGTGCTCCTGATTCTGACCGCCGGCGCTGGTTTTCTTGAAGACCCAGTAAAGGAGTGGCTGAAACACGTTCTATGACGCCTGTAGCCACACCATTTTTCTTTTACTTGTTGTCGGCCACGATGATCATCGGCGGCATCCTCGTGATCACCCGCAAGAACGCCGTGCACTCGGCGATGGCGCTGATCACGACGCTGCTGGCCCAGGCAGGAATCTACCTGATGCTCTACGCTCCGTTCGTCGCTGGCGTGCAAATCATTCTTTATGCCGGCGGCATCATGGTCCTGTTCCTGTTCGTGATCATGCTGATCTCGATCGAGCGCAATATGAAAGAGCGCCAGTTCAACAAACAATGGCTGGTCGGCATCGCCGCCGCCGCCGCCCTGGGCGGCCTGTTCATCGCCGTCTATACGAAAGGCAAGTCGCTGTTCCCGGAAGGCCGCCTGAATTTCGGCGAAGCGCAAAACACGCAAGGTGTAGCTGCTCTGCTGTACGACCAACATCAAGGCATGTACATGTTCTCCTTCGAGATCGCCTCGTTGCTGTTGCTGGTGGCAATCATCGGAGCGGTGGTCATGGCGAAGAAAAGAATCTGAGAAATGCAGCTTCTAGCTAGCCGCTAGAAGCTAGATGCTTTATGGAATCCATGCTCCACATCTCGACCCTGCACTACCTGGTCCTGGGCGCCGCCCTGTTCCTGCTAGGCGTGATCGGAGTTCTCACCCGCCGCAACGTAGTCATCGTCCTAATGTCGATCGAGTTGATTCTGAACGCTGTCAACCTGAACTTGGTCGCGTTCTCTCGCTACTGGCAGGGAATCCACGGCCCGACGGCGCTCCATGGCCAGGTCTTTGCAATTTTTGTAATCACCGACGCCGCCGCCGAAGCCGCGGTCGGCCTCGGCATCCTGATCGCCTTCTTCCGTAACAAGGAGACGGTCAACATAGACGAAGTGAATTTGTTGAAGTGGTAGGAAGGCGGCTTTTGGCTCTTAGCTCTTGGCTGAAGCTCTAGATTATTGAGCTAAGAGCCAAAGGCCAAGAGCCAAAAGCTGATTTTCAAATGCTATTTCTAGACTACATCTGGCTCATCCCGCTGCTGCCGGCCGTCGGTGCCACACTCATGTTCTTCTTCGGGCGCAAGCTGCAGAAGTCAACGGTGAGCGCGGTCTGCGTGGGTGCGGTCGTGTTGGCGTTCATCATGGCCTGCGGCGCTGTACTGCAATACACGAACTGGGCCGCCGCGCACGACCACCAACCCTACGAGAAAGTCCTCTACACGTGGCTCGGCACCGACACCGGGCACATGATATACGTGAAATCCGACGGTTCCACGGCGCCCTTCCAGGCTGACGCCGGATTCCTGCTCGACCCGCTCTCCAGCATCTGGCTGCTGTTCGTCACCGGCGTCGGCATGCTGATCCATATTTATTCCATCGGCTACATGGCGCATGAAGGCGGCTACTACCGCTTCTTCGGATACCTTAACCTCTTCATGTTCTCCATGCTTACGCTGATCCTGGCCAACAACTATGTGCTCATGTTCGTGGGCTGGGAAGGCGTCGGTCTATGCTCCTACCTGCTGATCGGTTTCTACTTCCAGCGCAAGTCGGCCAGCGACGCCGCTAACAAGGCATTCATCGTCAACCGCATCGGCGATGCCGGATTCATCCTGGGAATGTTCTTCATCGCGTGGATCTTCGGATCGCTCCGCTTCTCGGAGATCACGAGCCTGGCCCGCGCTGGCCACTTCTCGCCCGAGACACTCGGCTACATCACCGCCGCCACTCTCCTTCTTTTTGTCGGAGCCTGCGGCAAGTCCGCGCAACTTCCGCTCTACGTCTGGCTCCCCGACGCTATGGAGGGTCCGACTCCGGTCTCCGCCTTGATCCACGCCGCGACGATGGTCACCGCCGGCGTCTACATGGTGGCGCGCTCGAACGCGCTGTTCGTGCTAGCGCCGAAGTCAATGCTAGTCGTTGCCATCGTGGGCGCGCTGACCGCCATCTTCGCGGCCTCGATCGGCTTGGTGCAGAACGACATCAAGCGTGTCCTCGCGTATTCGACAGTCTCGCAACTCGGCTACATGTTCCTCGCGCTCGGCGTCGGAGCCTTCGCCGCCGGTGTCTTCCATGTGTTCACGCATGCCTTCTTCAAAGCCCTGCTCTTCCTCGGCGCGGGCTCGGTGATCCACGCCATGAGCGGCGAGCAGGATATGTGCAACATGGGCAACCTCTCGGAGAAGATTCCAGTCACGTTCCGCACCATGTTCGTCGCGACTCTCGCGATTGCTGGAATCCCCGGCTTGGCCGGCTTCTTCTCCAAAGACGAAATCCTGTGGCAAGCGTGGAAATACAGCCCGTATCTGTGGGCCATCGGCTTCATCACTGCGCTGATGACCGCCTTCTACATGTTCCGCCTGATTTACCTGACGTTCTGGAGCCCCTCGCGCGTCGCGAGCCACGAAGTCGAGCACCACATCCATGAGTCACCCAAGTCGATGACAGTCCCCCTGGTCATTCTCGCGTTCTTCTCGATCACGGCGGGATACCTCGGCGTCTCCCCGAGCCTAGGCGGCTCAAACCGCTTTGAAAAGTTCCTGGAGCCTGTGTTCGCGAACAAGATAGATGCCGGCGAAGCCGCGCCTGCGACCGAGGAAGGTCCTCGAGGCACTGAGTATTTCCTGATGCTCCTCTCGGTCGCCGCCGCCGGCGCCGGATGGTTCATGGCCTCGCGCGCCTACGGCAACGCCGGCAAGGGTTACGTCGAGCCCATAGCCGCCGCCGCTCCGCCCGTCTACGACACGCTGCTCAACAAGTACTACGTCGACGAAGGGTACGACTACGTTTTCACGGGCCGGCGAAAACTGGGTGACATTCGTCTGGGCGTGATGGGTCTTGGAGAAGCCAGTTCCTGGTTCGATGCCAACGTAATCGACGGCGCAGTCAACGCCGCCGGATGGATCACTCGCCTCACCGCAACAATTTCCAGTTGGTGGGATAAGTGGATCATCGATGGCGTCGGCGTCAATGGCCCCGCGATCCTGGCGCGCATGCTGAGTTATCCCGCGCGCTTGTTCGAGTGGGGACTGGTGCAATGGTATGCGCTCGTGATGACCGTGGGCTTAGTAGCTTTTGTTTTTTATTACCTGTATCACTGAAAAACCGCTCTTGGCTTTTGGCTCTTGGCTCTTAGCCAAAAGCCAAAAGCCAAGAGGCAAGAGCTCTTATGCAATCTCACATTCTCTCGATCATCCTCTTCACGCCGCTGCTCGGCGCCTTCGTGCTCTTGTTTGTCAACAGAGAAAACAAGGAAGCCATTCGCTGGATCGCGAACATCTTCGCGGCTGCCGGCTTTCTGGTCTCGATGCCGCTCGTGCCTTTGTTCTGGGCGCTGGTCAAGAGCCAGGACGCCGCGCAATTCAAGTTCATCGAGGGCGCGGCCAACAACTGGATCCCCTCCATCGGCGCGGGCTACGTCCTCGGCATTGACGGCATCTCGTTCCTGCTCATCCTGCTCACCACGCTGCTGGGCTGGGTTTCGATCCTCTCGTCCTGGACCGCCATTGAGACCCGCGTCAAGGAATACTACATCTGGTTTCTCGTGCTGCAGACCGGCATGCTCGGCGTCTTCATGGCGCTCGATTTCTTCCTCTTCTTCGTGTTCTGGGAGGCCATGCTTGTCCCCATGTACCTGTTGATCGGCATCTGGGGAGGCCCGCGCAAACTCTACGCCGCCATAAAATTCTTCCTCTACACCCTGACCGGTTCGGTGTTGATGCTGCTGGCCATTCTGTTCTTGTATTTCCATCACCACACTGTCACCGGCATTTACAGCTTCAGCCTCACTGCTCTCTACGAAACCGCGCCGCAGATTCCGTTCCAATACGCAGTTTGGCTCTTCCTGGCGTTCTTTGTCGGATTCGCGATCAAGGTGCCGATGTTCCCCTTCCACACCTGGCTGCCCGACGCCCATGTGGAAGCGCCCACCGCGGGCTCGGTTATTCTGGCGGGTGTTCTGCTGAAGATGGGAACTTACGGCTTCGTCCGCTTCTCGCTTCCATTCTTTCCGCAGGTCTTGTCGAATCCTGCCACATTCCTGAATGTGACCGTCCGCGGCTGGATGATCGGCCTCTCTATCATCGCCATCATCTACGGCGCGCTCGTCTCGCTCATGCAAAAGGACATGAAGAAGCTGGTGGCCTACTCCTCAGTGAGCCACCTCGGCTTCTGCACGCTTGGCATTTTCGCGCTGAATCCAGCCGGTCTGAGCGGGTCAGTACTACAACAGATCAATCACGGCATCTCCACTGGCGCGCTGTTCTTGATCGTCGGAATCCTCTACGAACGCCGCCATACGCGCGAGATTTCTGAATACGGCGGCATCTCCAATGTCATGCCCGTTTACGCCACCATCACCATGATCATGTTCCTGTCTTCGATGGGACTGCCGCTGCTCAACGGCTTCGTCGGCGAGTTCACCATCCTGCAAGGGACGTTCATGGAGAAGTGGCAGTGGGGCGCTTGGGCCGTGCCGGGAGTTGTGCTCGCCGCCGCGTATCTACTCTGGCTCTACCAGCGAGTTTTCTTCGGCACGGTCACGAATCCCAAGAACGAAAAGCTGCACGACCTGACGCCGCGCGAAGTCGCCACGTTCGTTCCGCTGATCGTTATGGCCTTCTGGATCGGCCTTTACCCCAAGCCGTTTTTCCAGATTCTTGAACAGCCGGTGAATCACACCATCGCCATAGTCCGGCCGGGCTATCCCCAGCCCGGAGCCGCCGTGAATGTCGCCGTGCAGCCCGCAGCTCTCGTAGCGCCGCCGGCCATCGCGGCAACTCCCGTTGCAAATCCCAGGGCCATCGCCTCGCCGAAAAAGGGGAAGAATTAGTGGGCACGCACGGATTCACCTCGACGGATTACGTGCTGGCCCTGCCCATCACTCTGCTCACTCTGTTCGCGCTAGGCATTCTGCTGATTGACCTCATGCTGCCGAAAGAGCAGAAATGGGCCAACGCCGTCACGGCATTCATCGGCCTGCTGTTTTCCGCGAAGGCGGTCTACAACATCCAGCACTGGCTCGACCAAAGCGGAAGCGGCAAGCCCTTTGCCTCCGGATTCATGGGCACCATGCTGGTGGACCGTTTCGCCATTTATTTTTTCTGGTTGTTCCTGGCGGCGACGGCCATTGCCATTCTAATGTCGGTGCGCTACCTCGAAATCGAACACGAAAGCCACGGCGAGTATTACGCCCTGATGCTGCTCTCGGTCGTGGGCATGATGTGCATGGCCGCCGGCTTCGACATTGTTCTTATCTTTATCGGGCTGGAGTTGATGGCCATCTCCACCTACGTGCTCGTCGGATTCCTGCGCCGCGACCGCCGCTCCAACGAAGCTGCGCTGAAATACCTGCTGCTTGGTGCGTTCTCCTCCGGCATCTTCGCCTACGGACTCTCCTTGTTCTACGGCCTTACCGGCAGCACCAACCTCGGAGATATTCAGCGAACGCTCGCACGCCAGGTTCTCGCTGGGGAATACAAGCCCGTTGCCATCATCGCTCTTTTGACGACAATGACAGGCCTGTTGTTCAAGATCGCCGCTATCCCCTTTCACCAGTGGGCCCCCGACGCTTACGAAGGCGCGCCCACCAGCATCACCGGGTTTATGTCCGTTGCCGTCAAGGCCGCTGGATGGGCCATGCTCCTGCGTATCCTTATCATTGGTCTGTCACCCATGCGCTCGACGTGGCTGCCTCTGCTGGTCTTCGTATCCATCGCTACGATGACGGGCGCCAACCTCGCCGCGCTAACGCAGACCAACACCAAGCGCCTGCTGGCTTATTCCTCGATCGCGCACGTTGGATACATGCTGCTAGGCCTGGTCGCCGGCAGCGCCACCGAACTCAACGCCGACGGCATCAAGGGCATCCTGATTTACCTGCTCGTCTACACCTTCATGAACCTCGGCGCCTTCGGCGTCATCACCTCGCTGCGCCATAAGAAAGTCATTGGCGACGAACTCGACGACCTTAACGGCCTTTATTCCCGTGCTCCAGTCGAAGCCGTGCTCATGCTTGTCTTCCTGCTCTCACTCGCGGGAATTCCGCCGCTCGCCGGTTTCTGGGGCAAGTACTTCATCTTCCTCAGCCTGATCGAAACCGGACACTACGCTCTGGCTGCGCTCGGCGTGCTCTATTCCGTCTTCGGCCTCTACTACTATCTGAAGATTGCCAACGCAATGCTCATGCGCCAGCCCGAAAAAGGCGAAGAGCATCTGCCCATAAGCTACGCCATGCGCGCCGCCCTCGGCATAACGGCTTTCGCCACGCTCTTCATCGGCATCATGCCCAACCGCTTCATCGAGTTGGTGAATTGGGCCCTGGGCATTGCACAGAGCCCGTCAGTAGCGAAACTCATTCGTTAGTCAGCAAGAAACATGTGGGGTCGGCCGCCCCTCGGCTGTCCCGGCCAGACTCTGCCCTGAGCGAACGCAGCGAGCCGAAGGGGCGCTCGGCCGACCCCCATCCGCGGCGCTTGGGATAGAATCGCTGAACCGCATCAGAACCTACCGACATGCCCCCCCCGACTCAGCCCGATGGCCAGAATAATGACCAGAAGGACCGGCAGAACGCCGACCAGAATTCCTCGCAGAAACGCAATTTCTGGCTGCAATATGCCCGCTACGGACAGCTGGCCTTCGTCCTGCCCGCAGCCCTAGTCGTGGGCTGGCTCATCGGAGCCGCGCTCGACCGTTGGCTGCACACCACCTGGTTGTACTTGGCGGGGATTCTGCTTGGCATCGCCGCTGGCTTTATCGAGCTGATCCGCACGGCCCTCCGCGACACGAAGTAAGTCCCCCGGAATGCTTTTTCACACATTGGTGGAAGAGCGGCCCTTCAGGGCCGCGTCAGGGTCGCAGGTGGTTGGGCTTCAGCCCCGGAGGTCGTCTTTCAAGTACCATGGCAGGTTGCCTCACCTCCGATGCCCCAAACGCCACAGACCGAACCCAGCCCCCAGCAGGCCGCTGCCGCCGATCGCTTCTACTCCGGCGCTCTCGATCGCATCCGCTGTTTCATGGCGGTCCTCGCTCCACTGCTGGCCGCTGCCGCCTTATGGAAGTTTGGCCTTCGCCCCGCCGCGGGCTTTGCCTTCGGATGCGCCATCGCCTACGTCAATTTCTATTGGCTCAAGCGGGTCATCAGCGGTTTCGTCGATCGCGCCGCAGGCTCCGGCACATCGCAAACCGGACAGGGAATCGTTTCGCGTTTCCTGCTGCGCTACGTTTTGATGGCCGTCGGCGCCTATGTTATATTGACTGTTTCTCCCGCGAGCCTAAATGGCCTTCTGGCGGGCTTGTTCTTGCCCGTGGCGGCCATAGCCTGCGAAGCAGCTTACGAAGTCTACGCAGCCCTGGTGCGCGGAATTTAGAAAAAAGCCGATTCGATTTCGGCGAAAGCGAAGAGCTAAAAGCCAAGAGCCAAAAGCCAAAAGCTGTTTTATGCCTGAACAACTCTGGTTTACCGAAATCCTGAATAATCTGTTCGCCGTTCCGGTCGCGGCGCTGCTGCATGCTTTAGGCATCGCACCCAAGTACCCCGACGCCCCCATCCCAAATTCGTTGGCGATGGAAGTGCTCGTCTTTGCGTTTCTGCTGATCCTTTTCCTTCTCGTGCGCTCGCGCCTCTCCGTCGATAACCCCGGCGGGCTGCAGCATTTCTTCGAGGGAGTCGACGGATTCATCAAGGGCCAGAGCAATGAAATCATCGGCCACCACAGCGAAGGTTTCACGCCGTTCCTCGCCACGCTGGTCTTTTTCATCCTGTTCTGCAATCTGATTGGCGTGATCCCCGGCTTCGAGTCGCCCACCGCCGTGCCGGTAGTTCCCCTGGGCTGCGCGATTTGTGCCTTCGTTTACTACCAGACTCAGGGATTCAAGCACGCGGGAATCAGCTACCTCAAACACTTTGCCGGTCCGATGCCCGCGCTGGCGCCACTGATGATTCCGATCGAATTGATAAGCCACTTGGCGCGCGTGCTGTCGCTGACCATCCGTCTTTTCGCCAACATGTTCGCTGGCGATATGGTCACCCTTGTTTTCTTTTCGCTGGTGCCCATCGGAGTGCCTATTTTGTTTCTGGGATTGCACATCGGCGTGTCCCTGCTGCAGACCTACATTTTTGTGCTGCTGACCACTGTGTATTTGCAAGGCGCGGTTGCCGACGAGCACTGAGTTTGGGCAGGAGAGTTTCGAGTACCAAGGCCGCAAGCGTGAGGGCGTCTGCACGGGATGACGTCAACCACCCACTGGCGGCAATTCATACAAGGAGCAACACAATGCGCACACTGAGCAAGCTGTTCATGGTACTGTCCGCACTCTCGTTCGCCGT